>Ga0265780_10000735_pt1 | contig 49548 bp, 59 predicted proteins | sample P1T30metagenome_FD_192432 | JGI IMG/M metagenome (GOLD analysis project Ga0265780, IMG submission 192432) | Plant litter microbial communities from East Loma Ridge, Irvine, California - P1 T30 | ecosystem: Environmental > Terrestrial > Plant litter > Unclassified | place: USA: California... | reverse complement strand
CCCATGTCCGGTCATGGAAGAAGGATTGAGCATGTCTCGGCGAAGTGAAAGCATGTGTTTATACACTAAGAATGGTCAGCCTGCATGATCTCGCGCCGGAATCGTTCAGGTCTGTATGCCTTCTGGAAGACTGATTGAGGCTGTGGATGTGAAGTGTACTATCGAGATAGCTGTCGCCCTGCGTGTGCGAGGTTCATGTCATCATTGCCCTACTATTGTAGGCCTTTCACCACTGAACTTGCCTCCAAAAGACGAACTCGGATACTACGATTCCGACGCATAGTCGAGCATGTCAAGTGGTGGGCAAGCTTGATTGAGGGATGAACGCTGGAAGGATACGGGGCCTAAATTAGCATAACATCATGGATACCGTAGTATGTATAGGGCGAGTACGCTTGGGATGTCGACGACGAAGCCCAAGCTGGAGAATTGGCAGAGGAATCGCTTCGGCGCCGAAAGAAGATGGCTAGTCAGGTGTTCTCTAACTTGTATGATCAGTTAGACTGAAACGCATCGCAGTGGCTTACCATCAAGCATGATGCGTAATGCATTCTCGATGTTCGAGACGCACCCCACCAAGCCCATTCACAACTCCTGGCTGTCTACCTAGATGTCAGCAAATCGTATGTCACGGCAACGCCGTCGCTCTGACGTGATCACGCTCCCGACCGAGAGCCTCCACGCTACAGTATGCCCTGTGCGTCGATGACTTTGTGGCCATATAAGCAGACTGTACTACAGAAATAGCATATTGAACTCAGCCTTATGTGAAGCTAGATATTGATAGCAACCTCTAGCCCGCGGCCACGCCGGTGGTAGCATTAGGGGGTGGACTACCACGAAGGACTATAGGCTGCTGAGGCCTTGTGTCTCCATACTAGTTGGATGGCTCTTGGGTAACACTCAGATCTCGCTGCAAGTCAGCAAGGTTATGAACGAAGTCTAGAGAAGAACAAATCACAAGATCGTGTGTAAACCGTGTGCGACACTGAGAACTTCCGTCCGTCCCTTTGTGTATCCACTGATGAGTAGACTTCAGGTTCTTCGTATGGGATTGGAACCAACAATTCGTTGCCCCAAAGTACTGCGACTTCAGTCGGGACAACGGTTTGCTCAAGACTTCTGTCCTCTTACGACTGCGCGACTCATGACGTTCCGGTCGTAGGACTCGTAGGTAGCTGGCAGCCGGCAATGGGTAAGTTTAGTCGGCCACAACGTGGTGCCCAGCTATTAGCCCAACACGCGAGCTAGAACTTTGATGGAAGTTTGGAAACAATGCGGGGCCAGATCCAACTGGAGTTGCAATTGTTCTCTGGGGTACATTGGCGCATCCTTGGAGTTCTTGGTAGTGCGCTCACATGACGCCTGGAACACATAGTTCTAGCGAGCGGAGAGCTTGGATCCAAGGCTATTCCGCCTGGCCATGGCCATGTAAATTGTGGCGGATTTGAGTTGTGTTGGCATCGTGCGGAGCTCTTGGTTGACATGAAAGACTTCGCACAGTCGGAAGGTGAGAATGTCTTTCGATAGCTGTTTCCCTGCATTCTTGAGCGCTCTGCATCGTGAGATCAATCGGCCAGCCCACGATCACATTGTCATACCACTGCTTGCTTTTCTCTACCATCGTGGGCGGGTGTCCTACCAACGTGCATACTCACTGCATTTCACTGTATCCCATCTCGTACGACTGTCTCGCAATCAGGCAGCTCAGGACACATGTTCCACAATTAGCAAAACTTCCCGCAAGCGCAAAAAGAATGTCATCGAAAATTCGACCGGTCGTATTCTCGGACTGGGCATTGTGGGCGCCTAGAGAATGCCCAGCTACAAGCCGTTGCACAGAACCCCCACCATCGTCATCACGAACATGCATGAACTTCCGTCCGCCGACACTGGCCTGCGTCCGTTCAGAATCTTTGTGCAGACGATGTCAGATATTTGTGACTCACTCGGAGGATACAAGGCTCCGACGGAGCTGATTGTCAGCATCGAAAAGAGGAGCGAAACGGCGGAACTGTAAATACTTCTCGTCGTTACCAAACGTCGATTCCTCCGATCGCAAACCCTCTTCTGGCACTATCTCGCATCATCCCTGCACATATTAGTCCTACGATAACACAAGGCCGATTCTAGACTCCGCTCTCAATACGCTAATTTCCACTTGGTCGTCCGATTCGCACGCTGCCTGACACTGTGCCCCTTGGCTGGCGGAGAGGAGAGGACGCTAAGGTCGCGGACACGATGCGATTCGTCACACACGCTTTGGCGCTGTGCCGTGCGGTGCGCTTGCCACGCGTTGGTGCAGGAATGCTGGACGGTTGTAGCTCGGTTCAACCGAATCAGCGTAGCGGACGTATGGGCGGAGATAGGGTCAGCATGACTGATTGGCTGAACGGAACGCTTGTGCGTCCGTAGGTGTCGGGGATATGGTTTGAGCCGTGGAGCGACTGTGGAGTTGGGGTTTGGGAAGCGAGCGAGCGAGGGTATGGCAATGTTGAGGTGGGAATCTGGAGTTGTATATAGTGAGGGCGTGTCCCCACCTCGGTCAGCTTCAAAATATCAATTCTCACGATACACGATTTCAAAGCCAGACTTACCATCATCGTCGCTTCGATTACTACTCAGACTACTACTCTTCATCAATCATCAGTCAACCCTTCAGTACTACCACTACTACCACAATGTCTTCCCCAGCTACCCAATACGTCTACATTCCCAACCTTGTCGGCCGTCAGATGCTTCGCATCCCCATCGACGAGGTTGAGGCTGAAGGCCAAATCAGCATCGCATCTGCTCCTCAAACTACCTCAACACCACAATACATCCGCGACTCCTCGCCATCACCAAGCGTCTCGAGCGTCGAGCGCGAGGAGTGATAAACTAGCAGTTGAACGGGAGCACGCTACTATAAGACGACGGAGAGGCAACAACAACACTCTTCTGAGACGTTGAATGTACGAACACACGAACGCACCAGAACCTCGAGTCGAGCCGTTAGGCTTGACATCATATTCCGCGGGAAAGACCGCCTTAAAGCCGCGGGAGCCGCAGTACTGGTAGAATTTAGATTGGATCGGAGGATCTTTGCTTCGCCGGAACGGTGATCTTTGGAGAAATGACGTGATTACGATGGAGTCGACGGGACAGGCGGACTTGGCGGGGGTGGGACCTGGGAACCTTTTTGGGAATTTTTATGGATGATACCACTCTGCGATCTACTTACGAATTAATTAATACTTCGAATGTACATGGATAAGCAAAAGTTGTGATGCAGTGTGCTGTGATGTGGAACATGTTTGTCACATCTTGTCGATCCTTTGCAAAGGGGTGCTTTGCTTGACGAGCAGCTTGCGGAGATGTATTTACACGATCAGGTCTGCAATACAGATGAGCGTCTGGCTGCAGAGGTAGGCCAACATGACACACTTTCCAGAATTGCTTCCAAGCTTTGGTGATCATGCGGGGTGCATGTAAACAACTCAAGCCGTCAGACCGTGAACATATCCCGTCCCTAACACCAAGAACGGCTCGAACAGCGGAGGTATCGCTGAAGGTGTTCTTCTTGCTGTTGGCTATTCAGACGAAGTTGACACGGCCCGCATGCAAGATGCTGATGGCCAAGTTCGTACGCTGTGAAAATTGTGCCTGTCAATGGTTTGTATCTTCGCTGTAGGCACTTCCTTGCGTCTCTGCGAGATAAGGGGCTTCTTCCATTTCTCTGCTTTCGACAAATCGTCTGACATCAAGCCGATCGGTGCGGGGATTAGTGACGGAAGTTCGCAGTAAAATCCTGGCGGCCGTAGAATGAGCCGTCCTCGTGGTATCGCGTGGAAAGTGTCTATGACGTATGCGACAAAACGGATGTAAAGCATTTGTCTGATTCCTATGACCCAAACTCTTCTCAGACTAGTCATGGCGAAGACTATGAGCATGGTGATTATCCTTGTTTCCTCTCCAACCCCAAGCCATCCTCTCCATAGACTTATCCTCATCTTTTCCAGGCCACATTACATCACCCTGCCACACAGCGCGAGCGCAAAAGCCTGCTGTGATGAACCACATGATGACCAGTAGTATCGTTAAAGCGCTTGCCACTCCATTGATGCCCTGGCTTTTCAATGCACTCCCAGCCTGAATGGTGGCGAGCGTGAGACCAGCGTTGGGGAATATGAACGCCCACCAATTCAGGGAGAACGTCATCTTGCGTATGCCTGTGAGGATGGCGATAGTCGTGATGAAGAAAAACCAGTACGCAAAGAGCAGGACAAAGAGGCCTGCCATGATGCCAATGATGCGAACGATTTCGCCGTCTGGGACTACGGTGTCGGTCCAGTAGTTGGCTGGAATCAGGCGCGGAGCCTGTTTGGCGAGCGAGAACAATCCCGCTGATGTGTATCCCGCTGGCCCGACCGAGACGAACATGCCAGGCCGAACGTTGGCCGATGGCAGAGAGCTCGTCATCAGGCGTTGCATGTAGATGGCGTACATTAGGAAAGACACCGTCCAAGCAACACCCTGAAACATCACTCCCCCAACGAAGATTTTCCAGCTCGCATCTTCAGGCTGACTCGGTAGGATGGTGCCAGCCAACGTGCCAGTCACCAGTAATGGGTAGATCGGGAAAATCCACGCCGGAACAGCGTCCGTAACGTTCAGTCGCTCTAACCGGAAAAACATCGAGTACTGGATTATGGAGATCGAGAAAGAGATGGCGCAGTAGGTCCAGAAACACACCTCCTGTGCTTTCGTCATCCACGATCCCGTCTCCTTGTTGCCGAATACGTAGGCGCCGTTGAGGATCAACGCAACAGAAACCCAGTATGTGCCATGGAAGAGGCCCTCAACCGGATGGTGCAGGGATGCTGTGAGCTTTCGAGGTAAGAGGATGAAGCGCGTGATCATCAAGCCGTTGAAGATCAGAAACAGAACGAGGTCCAGGATGTACACAATCTTTCCGATCGTCTGTAGTCCGGTGAATGTATTTGGCGAGTTACCCAGGACTACCGATAAAGCGCCCGTGGACATTGTCATTGAGAACCATGGCCTGTCAACCATGTGAGTTTTCCATCAGTCGTTCAACAGTTTAGGGTACTTACCATGTAAAATGCGCGATTCGGTCGCGCAGCCCAACAGTGGAGGGCGGCCTCGCCTCCTCATTCTGAAACTTGTAAGGCTTCCTCTCAGTAAAGTGCATGTCGTCTCCTTGAGCTTGCCCTTTTTCTTGAGCTTGCCCTTCTTCTTGAGCCTAGGAACCACCTTGATCAATTCTTTGCTCCTGCGTGATTCCTTTGGGAGGGACACTTACTTCAGACTTGGCAGAAGGAGTCGACATGATCTGCATACATTCACATCCAAAAGATAACGGCCGTCACATTCGTTTTTGAATGCGGTACGTGGCCGTCGTCATTGGTGGTTGTAGCGTCTTGTTTGGCGCTTATCGAAGCATGTTGGCACCTCCTTCGTCCACATGTGCAACTAGGGCGGCACTAACTCGGATAGTTCGGCCTTCGTGCGGTAGATCGGCAGCGAGAGTTTTTTGGCGGTCGAACGCGGCAAAATAAAGAGTCGAGTTGCAACGGTTTGTCACATGTGCAGTACGCTAGATTACTGTAGTCAGCTCGTTTGGTGATTGTAAGCAGTATGTTCAGCTGCATCGACGAAAGGGTTGGATGTTCGTAGGTTGATGCATCGCGTGAGGTTGTCAGAGATTGAGCCGATGACATCACAGGGACATGTGTCAGCCACATCCTCGCATCTCGTTCTCCACAATTGGCAGAGCGGTCGAGGCGACAGACAAGCTTTTCGTCGTAGGCGTTTCTTGGCAAAACGTCAACAATGTAAACGACTCTTCGCACCACAAATCTATCGTGAGCGGAGGAGTTTCCGAGCGGACTTTTTGACGAGTGCATCCAGCCAGTTTATGCCAAGATACAGGAATCTGAGGCGGCCATCCTCTTGTGGGCAGTCCACGGAGGGCGGAAGAGACAAACCTCCGCAGGCTAAACTTTGGCATTCAGTCTGGTTTGAAGGTCGACGCAGTACAGAGGAACAATGTGAGCACCAGGTTGAAGCTCGAAATGGAAGATTATTCGATTTTCATTTGTGTCTGCTACCATGCGGTCTTCGCACCCACCGGACTCTCTCTGCTCCCTTCATTAACGCGATAGCCTACGGGGCTGCATCTAGAGCTTCCGTCCCATGTGACGTCTTCTCAGCTTCCTGTTGCTCGAGACCTTCCGTGGGACTCTGAAGCCATTCGGATTGTGTTGCGCTATTGACAGTACTCTTAGTGTTTGGAGGGTGCTGAGGGTTATAATTACTCCGCCAACTACTTGACTGCGGATTGCTCAGCGTCTGGCATCCAAGGGCAGCATTTGGCTGCGACGAGTACTGATGCGTCTGGTATGGATGTACAGTCTGTTGACTAAAATGCGGCTGGTGTGGGGTTGGTACTGAACGCCAGTTGGATTGAGATCTGAAAGCCATTCGACTCCCTACCCCGTTGAGTCTAGAGGGCCGAATTAGCTGCATTTCTCAGTATCTGTGTGTAGTAATTACTGCAAGAATGCTTCACGGATCCGTGATTCTGCATTGCCGAAGTTCGACTCGATCTCCGTCTCGATGTGCAACAACAGTTGAACGGACATTTGCCTCCCAGACATTTCACGTATCGTGTCGTCCGATTCGATGTCTTTTGAGTGAATCGCACGAAAGACTGCAACGGGATCGGTGTCAGTGTATCTGAGTAAAGAACATGATTGTGTGCGTCGCTTACCATGCGCGACCACTTTGCTCATATATGCTACGGAGGCTGTCTCGCTCGCCAACATATGTTTTCTTTGCGCCGGTTTCTGGAGGCTGAGATGCAAGAATCGGCCAAGCGATCGATGTTCGTCCCTTTGCGTCCGGAAAACCTGTCGAGTCTGTCAAACGCTGATGCGCATGGTACATATCCAGCAGTTGAGGGAGGCCAGCACCTACTTCTAGCTGCGCCTGGAGCCGACATAAACGATTACTTGCTGCTTCTGCAGTCGTACCGGGCGTATGACCTTCTCCTTTCTTATGTACATTCTTCGTGATGGACAGAAGAGAAAGGAAACGACTTAGGTCATAGCGGAGCGCGAATCGACGGTCGAGGAACCCCTCGCATGCTTTCAGCATAACATATCGCGGAGACTTCCATAGTACGTCATGCGACGAGCCCTCAAACTCCCAGACTGAGAGCTCGATCGCAGTCGGCGGTGTGACGGAACATGTGTTGTCGAAGCGTGGTGGTGGATATGCCATGTTGATGCGTTGCTGTATTGTTGATATGAGTGTGTTGTTGATATGAGTGTATTGTTGATATGAGTGTGTTGTTGATATGAGTGTGTTGTTGATATGTGTGTGTTGTTGATATGAGTGTGTTGTTGATATGAGTGTGTTGTTGATATGAGTGTGTTGTTGATATGAGTGTGTTGTTGATATGAGTGTGTTGTTGATATGAGTGTGTTGTTGATATGAGTGTGTTGTGCTCTCAATGGTGAGCGATTGTAGAGAGTTATGGATGTATGCGTGGTACAAGTAATGCGATAGTGAGGTGGGTAAACTGAAAAGAACTGACGTGGCCTGTGAGATTAATAGTTGTCGCCTGAACACTCTGCAACGAGCAGTCACAGCGTGTGGAAGGTGTGCGGCGGGATAGGCAAGTGCGGGCCAGCTCTTCGCTCACTTGTGGCAGTCGCTCACTTGTCTGGCTTCGAAGTGAAGCATATTTTTTCTGCAGGAAACCAGAAAGAAAGTGAGCTCAGAGAAGTTCCTTCAAGCCTTCCAATTCATGAATTCAGAACAATGAGAGAAAATGTCTGAATACCATCCTCGCAACCTCCACCATATCTACAGCTCCAGCCTATCTTCCCCGTCCTCACTTGCTACCTCCTTCACCTCCACAAACACGCTCTGCACCGAATCGTGCTTCGCATGCTTGGTCGGGACCTCCACCGTCATAGTAGGCACAACTTCTGCGGGCGCCTTCCGTCGTTCCACCTCCGCAGCCCAGTACTGCTCCAATCTTGTCGCTCGCCGGTCGTACTCGAATCGTGCGTCCTCTTGTCGGCGAAGTGCAATGCACAATGCGTCGGTGTAGGGCCGTGCTTCGGCTTGCCATGACCAGATTTTGGCATCCATGAAGATGCGAGGGTCGTTGGTGATGTATGGTCGCGGATCGTGTGGGAGCCAGATGAGGTAGGGCATGCTGATGCTCGTGTGAGATGACGTTTGGTGGCTGGAATGGAGAAGTGGAGAAGTGGAGCGAAAGTTGATGGCGAAAAGGTAAGAATTCGAGCACGACATATGTGACTGTGCGATCAAACAGCGAAACCGAGTCAACGTTCGTAGAGAGGAATGTGACTAAGAAATGCGCAACATTTGAATTGAAGAATTACGGCAAGCGACTAGTGGGTTTCCATAATGCAAACGAACGTTTGGTGAATCGGGAAGCTGCGATTTCTTTGACGTGAATCTGGAAAGCCTGACGGAGCTGGTCTCGGATCCCCATGTGCGACGTGGTAGGTAAGGAGCAAACCTGGCGGTGTGACAGACGATGAAAGGAAAGCTAGGTCCTCAGCTACGCGAGTCGCTTTTTATAGGGGAGGACTTTGCTTCTGTCATTGTTATATTGTTGTAGAGCCAGATTCCAAATCATGGTGCTGATTGCGAGACATGGTGTTGTGGAGGCGCTGAGTCTCTTGCTTGAATCGCCGATCAACCCATGGCAGGCAAATCAAGCATCATGACTTCTAGCAGTACAATGTAAGATCCGGCAGGTCTTTTATGAATGACTGAAAGTAAGTGTCGGCACGCGAGCGTGGGCTGACGATCGAAGTGCCCATGCTTGGCGAATGACTCAATTTAGTGTTTCTCAACTTGGACCCTCCCCTCCAAACATTCTTGAGGCCTAGGAAACAGCAGTACAGCAACGTCAACCGTTCAACCGTGAATATGAGTGCTGAAAAAGAGCCAAAGCCTCTTCCCGAGTTTGACATCGTCGCGACCTACCGCCGAATCCTCAAGGATGACCCCGAACTTACCATGCCGGTCGCCGCCATTGAGGCACTCGTCGAAGCGATCGCGCAGAGCTCCGTGTCGACCGTCGCCGAGACATTGGACCTCCTCGAACGCCATACTGCCGCCCTGAAAGCTTCAATAGCGAATCCGATATCGCTCTCCGCCGGCACAGATCTCTTCCAGCGCTACCTCATCACCACCCTCAATCGCCCTGCGAGCCTAAACCTGGGGCCAGACGACGACTTCCGCGCGATACGCAATCATCTCCTCTCCAATGGCAAGCTCTTTGTGGAACGCGCAAAGCAGAGTAGGGAGAAGATTGCAAGCTTTGGCAAGCACTTCATCCGCGACGGCGCGACGGTCCTCACAAACGGCGGGTCGAGAGTGGTGGGTGCCCTGCTGAGGACGGCCGCCGACTCCAGTACACTACGCTTCAAAGTCATTCACGTTCTTCCAAGCCCAGGCTCCTCAGACGCACGAGAGGGTGAACAGACTGTCGCTGACCTGCGCGCCATGAACATCCCAGTCGCGACCATATCAGATTCCGCTGTCGCATACTCGCTGGGAAAGGTCGACATGGTCATTGTAGGCGCAGAGGGCGTCGTAGAGAACGGCGGCATCATATCGCGTATAGGAACATTCCAGATGGGTTTGCTGGCGAAGAGCAAGGGCAAGCCGTTCTACGTCGTCGCTGAGAGCCACAAGTTCGTACGCCTCTATCCGCTCAGCCAGTTCGATCTCCCTATCGAGCAGAAAGTGCTCGACTTCAAGGTGACGGACGAACCGGCAGTAAAGGTCTCAGACGAGCAGAAGAATCCATTTGACGAGGCTATTGCTGATATGGATATGAAGGCGAAGCAAGCTGGACTCAGTGCACAAGATGCAGTAGACTTCACGGTATGCAATCTGCTCAGATGGTGCAATCGTTATACTGATTGTTCCAGCCCCCGGACCTGATCTCTGGCATCATTACTGAGTCGGGCGTGCTCACGCCATCAGCAGTCTCAGAAGAGCTGATCAAGATATGGTTCTGAGCCCTTCCTGAGCGAATACCTCCAACACCGACCACACACATCTGGCCCGTGGCTGCGTCACAGAGACTGAAGTCCAATCAAGATTCCTTGATGGAAATCGCTGAGCACGAGCTCGCGCTACCAGAACCGAAGGCTCTTGCCAACAAAAGCGCCACATATTGCCAGAAAAGCACATTACAGCACAAACGTAAGGGTTTCAGCGAGTATAGGCGAAGCTCGCTGTGAGTCGATCTTCTCCAGAGCAGGAAGCAACGGCTAGCGAAGCAATGATGAAGTGACAGCAAAGTGCCAACGGCGAGATGAAGCATGTGATACCCAATAGACCCTTCAATGTCAGCAACGATTTCAATATACCATTGAATCTGTGACGAGAGCACTTCACCTACGACGGTCACACAATGCATAGCTTGCAATCACCGACAGCAATGACTTTTCTTCCTACATCAACTTCCCACTTTCGTTTCTTCCACCGTAACCTCCCAGCGCTGCTTGCCAGTCTACACCCAACAAAATGCCGTTTCTCATCCGCCCACCACTCCACTCTCCGGAAGCAGACGATTCCTCACTAGTACTGACGCTCATTGATCCCGACCACAACGATCGATCGATGCTGCAAGACCTAAAGCGCTGGGACTGGCGCATCACACGTCACAACTTTGAAGACGAAGAGTTCATCGAGACCCTGAAAGAGATTGAGCAAGACCTCAAGAGGCGCCGACGCCATTCCCACACCGTGGGTAATGATCTGGTTGGATATACGGCACGACCGACGCTGGAAGACTTGTGGCACGACGAAGCGGAGAAGAAGCTCATGGAGGAGGCGTATGTGGAGGAGAAAGAGGAGCAGCGCTTGAAGGTCGAGCAGGAGGCTAAGGGGTATGTAAGTGCCTCGAAACTGTGTTAGTCTGCATCTTCAGCTCCTAAAGTTAAGCAGGAACTGGTTTAAACACATCGATCGCACGCACCAGACCAACGGCTTCCTAGACTACGTTGACCACGAACGAGGAAGACCGAGGCTGGTTACACGAGGTCTCGCACATGATTCATCAACCACCTCCTTCCGCGAACCAGCACGTAGTTATTACTTCGACAATCACCGCCATCATCGCACTGCACGTATACACAGTACTGCCCTCCCCTCACATCCACGGAACTTTCGCTCTTACATCAAGAAGCCAACCACTATCTGGAGCAAGCCACCAGACGAGGACAGCGAGATCGTTGAGGACAAGAACTTCAAAAGCATTTGCGTCACGACAGATATCCAAGTATCGCCTGTGCCCGACAGTCCCCCTCTGCAGCACGAACCCGTTCCTGCATCAATACCCCTCTCACCTTCGCCATCCATCAATTCCTCCACCAACCTCATCTTCCCCAGCTCCGACGTCTCCCCTGGCACTTACATCCAGCACACCAACACTGGGCTGAGCCGCACATCGCCTCCCCTTCCAAACGACGCACCGCCTCTCCGTCGCGCTAGCCTTGGTCATGATCTATATGGCTGGGACGCGTGGGATGAATCTCGTCAGAGCAACGAGATTACTGCTCGAGAGAGCGCCAAGTTTTGTCTTAGTAGGCGGTATAGAAGTATGAGTAGTCGGGCGCGTGAGAGAGAAGTTGGTGAAGGCGCGGATGGACGAGGCGGCTGAGGAGGAGCGTGTCGGTGAAGGAAGATGACGGGGTGCTGAGGGTTGTACCGCATGGGCTCAAGTAGTTCGCGACTATGAGAGGGATTATGGGCTAGTGCGGGCTGTTCCTTGTAGGGTGTGGTGTGTAGTTGCGTCTCTAGTCGATCTTGCTCTCCTCTACCTCTGCTCCTATGACTATCAGAACCATGATTTGAATGCGGTGTGATTGGCCCAACACATGATGCATGCAATGAAAAGCAACCTTTCAAGGTTAAACATGAGCATAATCATACATCAAGCAGATGTGTGTTGCGACACGAGACGAAAGTTCGCAAACGAGGCTAGCCACGTGCGGATGACGTTGACCCCTAGCTCTTTCTTGGCTGCGGTCGTCCTGTCTCGTGTCGCGCAGCAGCATCAACAACACAGTATCCAACTCAACACCAGCAGTTCTCGTTACAGGTGTTTCTTATTTCTCTCTCTCTCTACCCACCCATCTCAATTCCCGTCGTCAAGCTGCGGTTCCCACACCTCAACGACTCCGCCATGGACTTCTCCGATATCTTGTACGTGGAGCTAGGCAGACGCGCGAAGTCGCCTTGTGTCTGTGTTTCTTGTGTGATATAGAGGCTGACAATGTGTAGTCGCATGGTGAACTTCGCTGTTGCGGTGTTCATGGTCCTTGGCGGCATTGCGAAGCTGTTCCCGTTTAACGACTTGTGAGTTGTGCCCGCGCCGCAGCTGCGAACACCTGCATCCACCCGTCGCATCGCATACTACACCCTCGATCCGCATCGCTACATGTCTAGAGACTAAGCCGTATGTTTGGCCCAATAAAATTGGCGTAATGGATACTGCTGCCTACAATAACGACGAGCGTTCATGCGCTCTGCACTCTTTGGCAATGTAGAGCAGCAGATCTGTTACGTCGGTACATTCAAAGCAAACGGTCGATGCTGGATCGGGGCAGTATGCGCGAAGAGCGTGCTAGCTGCAATGCGCCAGAGGCAGCGACTTCGGTTTTGGGACAGTGCTGACACCCGTCGTAGCTCACATATCATTCTTGGTGTTTACCTGATAATATTTGGTCTCGGTAAGATTTTACATCCAGAGTGAACGCAAGTGCGAAAGACGGCTAATCATCCCGCAGGAACTGCTCTACTTGGTGTGTGAATCTCTCCATGAAGAGAATGGACCTGTTCACGGAGCTGGAACTAATGAAATTTGCAGAGTTCCAAATTCCACAGCAAGTGGCTCGCTATGCGTCCTTCATGTTCTCCTTCCTTGGTCGCGGTATCTGTACGTCATACTTCCGCAAGCCACCCAACAATTGCTGATCATTCCAAGTTTACATTTTCATCGGCTCGGTCATTGTCGGTGAGAAGTGGTTCCGTATCATTCCTGGTACCGTCGTTGGTATCGTAGGAATCGGCTACGCAGTCTTGGAGTACATCCCATCTATCGAGCCACCAGCGAACATGCGGTACGTTGCCAGCTCCACAAATGCGCTCCACCACTAATTGTCTTAGCGACGCTGATGCTGGCTGGGGTGCCGAGCAAGTCTAAACCACCTTGACATCCGAAGGTGGTGTTGATAAATCTCTCGCAAACGCCGTAACACCAACTTCGAGATGTGGGTGGTAGCCTGCGCGTTTTGACTGTACAAACAAGGACTTGGAATGTTAGGGACTGTTGTACTGGTAAATCATCGGTTTTGCGAATGGTGGAAAATCGAGGATGTGCTTGACATCTGGAATTGTTTGAGGAGTAGCCTATTCGAAGTATTGCGCAGGCTGTCCAAGTATTGATGGCTTTGTATGTTACATTAGCGCACAACTAAAAGCCAAGGCTATTGCTGCCTTACACGTGCTCGCTTCCCTAGTGTCCGCTGTGCATGAGACGAATACAGGCGCTCGGTATCGTATATTGTTGACTAGTGCTTACTCGGAAACCACTGGCACATCGTGTTTTTCTGTCGCCGCGTCGTCATATCCAAAGATGACATCGACCAGTGAGGGCACAAACCAGTGGCGCTGACTATGTCGTACAAGCATCTTCCCTTGATTGGTGGTAGCATGCACCTGCAGCGAATGCGCCGACTCAAGCCAGACCATTACAAATCGGTAGGTGGAGGCGAGCCGGCTCAACTTCCGCGGACAGACTTGTTCGACCGCAAGGCTTCAAGCTCGATGCAGCAGAGAATTGCTTTTTTCTTCCCCGCCACGACCAGATTCATCGGTCGTCTAGCTAGCCCCCTGCTGAGCCTCTGTCTAAGCGCTGTGATTGGTTAACTGTACCATAAACCGCATGAGGACAGATTTTACCACTTCTTGAAATCTGGTATCGTAAATGGTGGATAGTGGATCGGATTGGCGTCCCGAGCGCTAGTGTCACCTGCTTAGAATACCGCCGCCACGATTGGCCGCGCACGCTCACCGCTTTCACAATTCACCGACCTGTATTGCACCGGCGAGGCCACCACTCATTCATAGCGAGCCGAAATATGACGACCAGCGCCCCGAAACCGCGTGACTAACTCCCTTACAATCGGCCCTCATTCTTAACTTCATTGTGCAGCCGTGTGCCACACCTTATCACCACCGCATACCAAGGACTCGGGACCCGCATACCGTTACCAGTCACGTTAGGCACTGCCTCGCGGTCACACTGCTTTTTGGTTATTAGATCAAGCTGAATGCCAGCCGTAACACCTCAAACTTCATCAAAATCCCGGCAAGCTCTTCTCTCTCTCTCTGGGTCTGGTCGCGCCTCTTCAAGGCAACAGTGCGCTGTCGCGTCCTTCCAGAGCCAGTCTGATCCGGATCAACCCCAACCCGAACCTGTGGCATCATGGCACACCCTTCCGGCAGCGGAGGCACATCGATGGCCCCGACACCGACTCATCCGCATCACCTCTCTAGAGAAGCGAGCAAAGACGAGATACACATGGCCGAAAGCCTCCGGCTACTGAACCAATCTAATGGGTCTCATTCGTCCAGGACCGCGACACCTTTGCACGTGCAGCGACCGCATTCTACGCAAGAAGTTGCGCGCTCCGAAATTTACCACTCGCTTGAGGACGCAGTGCCTATTTCTGAGGGGTCGGCGACACCGGCGACACCGGCGACACCATCATCGTTTCAATCGCAGCCTGGCAGTGTCATAGGAACAAGTACATCCATAACGGGTCAAATTTGCAGGTATGTCTCTCCATGACCGGCCAAATTTGCTTCTTTGTGCGGAGGAACAGTTGGCCACTACAAATGAAGACAAGGCGCTAATGTAATGAAGCAACTGCAAGACGACACAGACGCCATTGTGGCGCCGGTCACCCATCGGAGAGACTGTGTGTAATGCATGCGGACTGTATCTCAAAGCACGAAATCAGCACCGCCCGGTCACTCTGAAGCGTAACACCAGCACGCAGCCGAATGTGCCGATGCAGGCAAACTCCGCACCTTCTCAAGTGCAGATTGAACGCACTTCTCCTGGTAGTCTAGCTGCATCTCCGCGCGTTGCGACATATGTGGCTGCAGACCAAATGGCTGTCGGGACATGTCCTGGTGGTGGCAGGTGCAACGGTACTGGTGGCCAGCAAGGCTGCAGCGGGTGTCCTGCATTCAATAATCGCGTATCAAAAACAGCCAAATTCGCTCTGGCACAGGCAAATGCCGCCCCAAACGCCAACACTTCCGATGATGCAAATGCAAGTAACGGGACAGCTGGGGCTGTCAACGGTAGCTCGCCATCAACTAGTGCGATCCCAGCTTGCCAGAATTGCGGAACCACGGTCACTCCTTTATGGAGGCGCGACGATGCTGGCCATATAATATGCAACGCTTGTGGTAAGCACAGAGTACATCATGCATGTCCATAATCGATGACTAATATCTGATGCAGGACTGTACTACAAGCTTCATAACACACATCGCCCAGTAGCCATGAAGAAGGCAGAGATCAAACGCCGGAAACGGGTCGCGCCAGCGGGCGACACAAGCTCCCAACTTGCACCTTCAGTCGCGGACTACTCACCTCCACAGCGAGCTTCAGACACTCCAGCGCATGAGCATTCTGCATCACCAGATCCGTCGACAGCCCTTGATTCAAGGGAGCAGTACACGCCCGAGCCAAAAGGACCCATAGCTATCGACTTCACGCATTACTACGGCAGCAATGCCACGGCCACTTCACATCCTGGCAAACTTCCCACCCCGTCGAACGCACAGCCTAATGAGCCATCACCAAGAAAGCGAAGCCGGAGCGCTGCTTCAATGGATGTAGATCGCGAACCTGCCCCTTCGGTACCCGTGAACCCTGTTCCCCATCGGCCGAACGCAATATCCTCGATCTTGAATCCCCGCACCGAAGAGTCGAACATCGATCCATCACTCTCGCCATTGCCAAGAGGAAGCGGCGGACCCTCACCTAACCCCGCGATGTCACAAGAGGACAAGGTGGCCAGAAAAGAGCGATTGAGGCGAGAAGCAGACGTGATGCGGCAAGAGTTGGAGCGGAGGCAGCGGGAGCTGGAAGACTTGGAAGACGACTAGAAGTTTTCTTTACTCCTTGCTTCCACGCAATTGGATGCGTTAAAACTGCTTTTGGAAACGACTTTGGATACCACTACGGCGTTTTCTGGATAGACGAAAACGGACGACAACACGACTTTTCACGCGCGACTTGGAGTTTCTTTGTAACCTACTTTGAATGACCTGGATAAGGGCGGATTTTCTCTTTTGAATTTAGGCTACTCTCATTCGCAAAAACTGGTATGACGTACCGTTCTTTCAAAAAGCTTCGTTCAGCATGGTGTTGGGGTCGCCTTTCTTCATAGATCATGGTCCGAGTACGACATGGGAGGACGTCGAGGCCGCTGAGCGACGATCTGAGATGCGGAGTATAGATGCTGGATGCCTGCTTGGATTCATCGAAATCAGAACTCATTCTTCCGAGATGACTATCTCCCCACTGGGATCTTAGTTACCACGTCTATTCTTCACCCCCATCCTCCTTCACCCCTATAGATTCCCCACTTCCCCGATTCTCTCTACTCAATCTCCCCACATACGCCAAATCCGGACCTTCGAAGCCATCCCTCTCCAACAAACCTACCACCTGCTTTAACACACCCTTGCCATTATCCAGCGCTACTTCATCAATCGCGACGCTCCCATCTTCGCGGTCCCAGATACACGAAGCGGTAATGTTCTCTGGCCTGTGGCCTTGTTCGGTCTTGATGACGGCCCAGCGGTGCTGATGGCGTAGGAAGCGTGCGATGTCGCGGTCGGTTGTGAGGAAGACGTCGAGGTGGGAGGGGGCGTGGAGGAGGTACTGCATGTTTTGAGTGGGTTGGATGCGGGAAGGGTTGAGGGTGAGGTAGGGTGGTAGTGATTCGAATTTGGACTTGTGAAGTACCTGATCGTGACCATGGTAAAATATGATATAGAAACTCCGTGATAGCCAAACCCCCCAATTCACATCCCTTCCTTCACTCCCAAATCACCAAAACCCTTCACATCCAAAACCCCATGCACACACTCCTCTCCCCACCCTAAAAGCCCATCAAAAACCCCCTTTCCCCCCCTTCTTCCCCACCACCACAAAAATGCCCTACATAATCCACATTCCCCGCCCCTACCAATCACGCGCCCACATCCTCCCCACCAAACCCACAACAACAGCAACACACATCTCCATCAACGACTGGAGCCCCGTTGCGCGCGCCGTATACGCAGATACCACGGCATGGGGCTGTAAGTCAAACCTTTGGCCCCAGATACAATCACTACCGCATCCAGATGTACCTTCGTAAGCATACTGATTGGTGTCGCAGGGAACACGGAATATTTCACCAAATCCACCTGGAAGGCTGAATACGGCGAGTGGAGCGCGTGGCGCAAGATGGCGAGTAAAAAAGGATGGTTTGAAGATTTGTTTCGCTTTTGGCAGAAGGAGCATGGGGTGCGGATTGTGGCGAGACAGGGAATATGTGGGACGGATCGAGGATCTGCTGTGGCGCGGTTCTTGAGATATGTGGCTTCGACTGATGGAGTGACGCCTCGTCTGGCGCCTAGGTTTGTTGCGTGGCTTCAGGATGAACGAGGGCTGGGAGGCGATGTGGTGCTGCGCGGGTGAGTAGAAAAAGCTTTGTGTATGGAGTAGGAGGGGTATGTGTGCTGACGAGCTGTAGGAGACAGGTCGTGGAACCAGAAGGAACAATGCTACTTGAGAGTCAGACAACAGGGCAGGAAGAAGAAGTGGATACGAACACGGAAGAAGACTCGATTGCGTCTTTACCCGAGAGTTTGCTGGGTGCGTTAGCAGAATGGGAACTTGATGAAGAAGAAAACAAGCATCATGGTCTCTTCGACGACAACACTTTCGCAGATCCAACCCCAAGGGCAGAGGCTGATGAAGCTCAAAAAGGCAACACTGGCCCGAGGACCAAAGTGCAGCGTGAACCGAGCTGGGTATACGACGTTGCATGGTTTTGAGTGGAGATGTGGAATTTTGTATCAAATGCTTTCATATTCATTATCGTTCCGCTCGCTGTGATGCACATCTATGTATACAACGGTATGCCCTCAGTCGATCGCAGTCTGGCGGTGCGAAGATGAGAAGGACGGACAGGGACCGTGATTTTAGTAGACGTAGACAGCTGGGTATAGACGCTGTGTCTGGGCGGTAGGTTCTTCCTTGACCGCGGCTCGAACTTCGCTTGGATGCTGTCGACTCGCTCAGTCTTGCCACTCAGGGTTCTGCATATTTGTGTTAGCATACATTATCAGCTACCAATCCAAACAAATCAACATACCTTTCGCAAGATCACTACGCCCTCCAGCACGTTCGTCAGGCTCAGGTACTTCTCGTCTTCCAGTTCCGCTCGCTCGCCATGTGCCAGTAACACTGGTGTGCTCTGTGTCTGCCATCCAGTGATGGTCTTTGGTCGACCTGCTTGGCCGACAATGTCGACGGCCTGACCGACGCGGACGTTGACAGTGAGTGGCTTGAGCTCTTCGTCGAGCGTGATGAGGAAGCGCGGTGCCATGGCCGTGGCGAGGAAGTAAAGGAGGTAATGTGAGTCGCCGACGATGAAGGATTTGGCGTCGATGAGCGAGACGAGGACAGTAAGGAGACCGGCAGCCGCGACACGTGACAAGACCTGGCGGTCTGTGTGGAAGGGGCTTATTGTCAGTGTGCCCTTGCCCATGTGCAGCAGACCCTGTGCAATGCGGACCATGAAGAGCGCATTGGGATCGCGGTGGTAGTAACTAGCCAATTGCCGGAGCAGCTGCGCCAGACGCGCGTTGTTGGTACCGGCACCGCAAAGACCCATGGCAAAGATGGCGTTGATGGCGACGTCATTGTCATTGTCGTGTGAGTATCTCGAGAGCGTGTCGTAGACCTTCATTTGCGGATTGCTGGGACTAATGAGACCAAGTGCGAGAGGGACAGCTTTCCGGATGTTGGCCTCTCCGTAGTGCATGAGGTGACCGAGGGTGCGGAGAATCATGTCCTGTCCGACATCCTCTCCCATCGCGACAAGCGACAGACCGATGACGGCATATGACTGGAGCAGCTCGTCACCCTTCTTTTCTTCGCTCTCGTCCTCGATGTGCTCGTTGCAGATGTGCAACAGTTGCTGAATCTTCAAGACAGCACCAGTACCTGCCCAAGCGCACACTTCAGTCAGCACGGAGGCAGACTTGGCGGCGGGATGGTCAAGGGCCTTGAGCGTCTCAAGAATGACATCAACCTCTTCTTGCTGGCCAAAGAAGAGCAGCGCGAGGCCGAGCGCCATGAAGCGAGTCCACTTGTCCTTGAGCTGCTTCGATCGGTCCTCGTCCAGAAGAGTGTTCATCAGCGCATCCGTGACTTCGCCGTTGGCTGAGCCAACGAAGATCATGCCGAGTGACAGAGCAGCCATGGCAGACAGCTGCATGTCAAGGCTGGTGTCGCTGACAATGGGCAAAAGGAGCTCAAGCAGCTCCTCCTTGTTTGAGCCTGCATAAGCAAGACCAAGACCCATGATGGAGGCGAGGCGAATATTGCGGTTCTTGTGCGAAAGGTTGTCCTCGTCACCGAGCAGAGCCAGTGCAGGATCTGACTCCATGCGCACACCTGAGTTGAAGATACCAGTGGCCAACATGGAACCAGCCTTGACCATATCGTCGTCCACATTCGTGTAGGGGTCGATCTTGTCAAGACCAGTCTCCACGTCCCACAGCAGAAGCATACCCAGGGAAGCGGTTGTAGACAGCATGCCCTCCTCCTTTGTCTTCCACACCCAGCTGTTCTTGCTGTCCGAGTTCAGCATGAGCTTGTCGTTACCATAGGCTGTGTTGACAAAGGCATTGACAAAAGCTGAAGCGAGGTTGTGTCGGGCGGAGTCAGTGTTAGTGAGTCCTGCCGTCCTGCTGCTCTCGAGATGTGTCTTGTAGATGTCGTCGGGCGTCTTCGGGTCCAAGATGTTGAGCTCCTTGCCCAGAGCCTTGAAGTGGTCTGGTAGCCGTGTGTTGTTCAGACATTCCTGCAGCTCTGGATCATCATCGTCAGACACGTCGAACCATATCCGCTGCCTCGCGATAAGGAAGGCCATCTGTCTCCGAACGGCCTTGTCCTTTGTGGAGTTGAAGACATCCTCGATCAGGTCACGGTCGTTCAGTCGTATTGCCAGTGCTACCGCCTGTGTGTACTGCTCGTATTTGCGGTAGACCTGGTAGGCGGTCCGGAGGAACTTGTCGTTGTCGGGGTATGTGAGGAGGGGCACAATGCTGACTTGGTTAGCCCAGTTATGATGAAACGAGGACTGTGCCTTACCCAACCATGTACAAGCAAACTCGAGCGTATGTGTTCTCGTCAATGTACTGCTCGACCTGGTCGATCATCTCCAGCTCGGACAGAATGTCGACGGCATCGGCCTCTGCGTTGTGTTTTATGAAAAAGGGAACGAGGCTCGAGGCGAGGTCGGTGATGTCTTCGGTCGGCTTCTCGTCGTTGAGGCGGTTCTGGTGCTCTGCGCCAATCTCGAGGGCCAGATGGCGCATGTACTCGTGGCCCCACGAGCCAAGATCCGTGGACGGCGCCTGCAGGCGGTACTTCAGGCAGTCGAGGCGCTCTTCGTCCGAATAGGTCATGCCGAGGACAGACAGCATGTCGGCGAACGACTGCTTGTTCTCGCCTTCGGGCCATGACGCGTACGCCTTCTCGAGGCTCTCGTAGTGTGGTCGCAGGAACTTGAGCGGCTTCGGGACGGCCGTCATAGAGCTCGTCGAGGTCTTAATGAAGTCCTTGATCTGGTCGAGCGCGGGCTTATAGAGGCTGGTGTCGGACTCCTGGCGGGTTGTTAGCACACGTGGTGGGACACGAGAATGGGAGGAGCTTACCAGTATCCGCTCGACGAGCATGTCCAGCTCGCTCTTCAGCTGTTGGTCCTCCTCGCTGAGCTCCTCTGCAGCCCATAGTTAGCACGCGATCATGATATCACGCTGTCCGGCGAGCCAAACATACCCGGAGCTGTCGCAGCGCCCTTCTTGTCTACATCATCGACCTTCCCATCCTTGTCTGCCTTGGCGTCCTTCTCGGCGTCGTTCTTGACAGGCGCCTTGCCCTTGCCCTTCTCAGCGGCCGTGGGCTTCTTCTCGTCCTCCTTCGCCATGCTGATTACGAACTGGAGCTAGGGCAAGCGGCGAAGTGGCAGTGGAGGGGCGGGTGGTACGGCGGAGGATTTTCAGGCGTGATAGAGTGATATTCTGGGTGAGAGGTATAAAGAGTAGCCGCCGAATTGTGTGCGGAAATGGCGGGTGGGTAGTGGTGGTGGAGTGGCTCGATTGTTGTCAATGAGGCAGAGAGCTGCATGGCACTCACGTCCGTCGGCCGCCAAGCTCCACAACGCCGATGATGAGCGGCGCGCCCTCAGAACTTCTCGAACCCTCCAAAATTCATACTTCACCCTCTGCACCCCTGCGAACTCACCCAACATCGCGTCTGACGAGCCTTCACCACCGCCACCATGAAGCTGAACGTCAAGAACATCCGCTACCTGACTTCAGACGACTGGCGCGTGCTCACTGCGGTATGCGCCCCTCCTCCGTCTCTGCAGCGCAATGGCGGGGAACTAACGCTGATAAAAGACCATGACAGACAGAAATGGGCAGCCGGAACCATGAAGTCGTCCCTACACCCTTAATATCGCAGATCGCCTCTCTCCGCTCCGGCAATAATGTGCACAACTGCATCTCGACTCTCGCCAAAATCGGCCTCATCGCCAAAGTCAAGAACGCAAAGTACGACGGCTACAGACTGACATACGGCGGACTCGACTACCTGGCACTCCACACGCACACCAAAGGCTCAGTCGTCTACTCGGTCGGCAACCAGATCGGCGTAGGCAAAGAATCCGACATCTTCGTCTGCGCCTCGGAAACAGGCAAGCAGCTCGTCCTCAAGATCCACCGCCTGGGCCGCATATCCTTCCGCACAGTCAAGGCGAACCGCGACTACCTGCGCAACCGCTCGTCCGCCTCGTGGATGTACATGAGCCGCCTCGCCGCGCTCAAGGAGTACGAGTTCATGAAGGCTCTAAGAAGAGAAGGCTTCCCTGTTCCTGAGCCTGTCGGACAGAACAGACACACCGTCATCATGGGCCTCGTCGACGCCTTTCCCATGCGCCAGATCTCCAAAGTCGGTGACCCAGCTTCGCTCTACGCGGAACTGCTTGCACAAATCGTTCGCCTCGCACAACACGGCCTTATCCATGGCGACTTCAACGAGTTCAACATCCTGGTCGAGGAGCGTCCGGACGGCGAGCTGATTCCCACCATCATCGACTTCCCGCAAATGGTCTCGATAGACCACGCCAACGCAGAGTTCTACTTCGACCGCGACGTCGCCTGCATCAAGCGCTTCTTCGACCGCCGCTTCGGCTTCACGAGCGACGAGCCAGGTCCATTCCTCAAGGACGCAACGAAGAGACTGGTCAAGAGGCTGGACGTTGAGGTGCAAGCATCAGGCTTCAGCAAGAAGATGGCAAAGGAGTTGGAGCTATACATGAAGGAGCACGGTATCGATGGCGACGTAGAGGCCGAGGGAGGTGCTGCAGGCGCTGACGACGATGAGGAGGAGGCCGGGCAGGCAGAAGACGATGAGGATGGCGTCGAACACCCAGACGAAGAGGATGACTTCGCTCCACACCAAGACCCCACCACCGACACCACCCAAAGCGACATCGCCCTCCCCGTCCAACCACCACCCCAACCCGACAGCACCACCCCAACGCCCTCAAAACTCGCCTCGCAAATGACCATCCTCGATATCCGCGACACAGACCCGCTCCCGGACCTCAGAGACATCAAGCCCCCACCGCAACCCACCATGTCCACAAAAGCAGCAAAGAAGAAGGCTGGCTGGGCTATCTAGTCACACACACTCTCTCTTCTCTTGCTGCCACTTCATTTGATCTCCTTTGCGATACCCACCTAGAGTAGATGTTGAATCGTAGCATATAGGCACGAATGTTATGATAGTCCATGTCCGTGTCTCTCAGTCCTCGTTTCGACTTGACTTGCATGGTGGTATTTCAGACTGACTCTCCAAGAACCTCAAGGGCCACGGCAATTGTAGTCTGGAAGTCGAGTGAACGTGTTCGAGTGTTTTTTTGGTGATGTGACCTGAATGACAATCGCACAGCAGATCGCGAACATGGCGGCTCGGTACTCACAGCATCAAATTCATAAGGCTCGCGACCAGAAAGCAAGGTACAAAGCGTCCATCATCATGGCGACGCAGAGCGACGACAAGGTACAACATGTCGTTCACCATGGCAGTGATCACGATGGCAGCGCACTACAGACACAAGGCATGAACGGAAAGAAGATCTATTATACGACGAACTATCGAAGTTGTGACAAATCCGCCCATAGACCTGGGCCGTAGCCACCACTTTTGAATCTGCCCACCATCGATGAAAGAGATGCTGCATAGTCATTGAGATCTTTCGCCTGCTGCTCAAGCCACATGCTAACAAATACATGTAAGATGATGTATAAAGCCGACCAGCTGCGATGATTGCGTGAAGCAAAGGACAGAGTTGGAAAGGATATGTTCAATGTGCGGCCAAGAACAGTATTACGGCGGCCAGCGTGAGTGTGAGGCCTGGAATCGCAACAAGATAATACGACACGGACAACGAACCGTTCGAGAGTGCCGGGCCATGATATGTTGAGATAGTGGTGCGCTGGAGCAAGATCCGTCGTGCTTATGTGGAATAGTATGCATGCTGTGTGGTGTATGATCGTCGATGCCAAAATGAGTCCTCTCAAGAAGATGGGGCTGGTGGATGTTGAGGGAGCGATCATGAAAAATAGAGCGCACATCGTGTTGCGGCGACGACCAGAGTCAAACGACTCTAGGGGAAGAGTTGCCTGCGGACCTAGTCCTCGCGAGCGGCAGTACGTCCAGGCGAAGAAGAGCCAGCGTCGGCCTTGACAGGAGTGGCAGGGTTGGTCTTGACGTCAATGCCGTTCTCGGATGCTCCATCGTCGCTCGTGATACCACCCGGCTGGGCCATGTAGTAGGTGGTCGGGCGAGCAGTGCCGAGAGTGGACGGAACCTGGGGAGCCCAAGGTTGACGGTAGCCGCGGTGCATGAACATCTCGAACTCGTTGCCCTGTGAGACTGGCGAGATGGATTGGTAACGCTCAGGTGTACCCAGTGCCCTAGCCTGGGCAACACCGACCTCGTACTCGGCGGCGCGGAAGACGCGACCGGCTTGCGTCTGCTGCTTCAGCATCTTCTGCTCGTGGGTGTCGGAGAAGCGGATCTGGATGAGGTGCTCCTCGCCATTCTTGGAGACCGACTTGTTGTTGTAGTCGCGGATGACTTCGTCGCAGATGTCACGAGTCTCGAAGCTGGAGATGTCAGCACGTATGAAGATGAAGCAAAAGGAGAGGAGTGCTTACCGAGCAAAGCCAACACCACGGCCAGTACCGGAAGAGTCACGGAGGATGCGGCTCGAACACACCTTGTGTGGCTCGAAGACGGCCCCAAGCTCCTGTGGATTGTTAGCGCATGCCATCAGGGTGGAGTGACTGCAGCTTACATGCTCGTTGAAGTTCTTGGGGATGTTCGACACGTAGAGGTTGGTGTTACACTCATCGGAGAACTTCTTGAGCTTCGAGTAGAAGGATTCCTGAACGTAGTCAGCGTCATATGTAGGAGCAGCATGGGTGAGGTGACTTACACGCGCGAAGCTGACCTCGTAGCCAAGATAGTGGAAGCCGCGGATACAGTCCTCAGCATCTTCGAAGTTGTGGTACTTGATGAACCCGAAGCTAAGACGCAAAGTCAGTGAAATGATAAGACAAACTGGTGAGAAGTACTGACCCCTTGCACAGCTGGCTCTTCACGTCGATGATGGACTTGGAGCTCTGGATGTCGCCAAAGCGCCTACCCCAGGTCTGGAGCATCTCGTCCGTCGTCTCCGGGAGCAGTCCTCGGATGTAGACGTTGGTCTCGCCAGTCTTGTTCTCCAGGCTGCGGTCGAGAGGCTTGTGAGGCGAGCTCGGTGCAGGGATGGCTCGAGGAATGGGAGGCTCCTGGTGGACGAGAGCGAGGAGGTGGGGGGCCAAGGTCGGCATGATCTGCTGTTGCTTCACCATGGGCGCCATCAGCTGGTATGGGTGTGCCAGCGAGGATGGCGACGGGGTGGCACTGTTCGTGTACACAGCGCTCGGAGAACGGTCCATGATGGTTGCACCTGCTCCATAGCGGTACATGCCACCACTGCCGTATGGCGTGCCAGGGTGGTCGTTCTCGTTGGACGAGATGGAGTCGCGACGAGGAGTCATGAGCGACGGCATCTCCGCCGAAGCCAAGCGGCCTGCCCAAGCCTGTGGCATGGGGCTGTGGTCGACGGCCTGGCCGTACTGGTAGGAGGCCTGCGGCATATACGCACCAGCGTGGTTGTACATGTTGGGAGAGGGCGCCATGCCGGCCTGGTGCTGGCCACCGGGCATCATCTGGTACATACCGCCGACGACGTGCTGATTGGGGACCCACAGGCTCTGACCTTGGTGCTGCTGAACGTGGCTGTAGTCAGAGGAGTTGCCCGACATGCCGGAGGCAGCAGACTTGGACGTCGAGGTCGAGCCGTACGAGCCGTGCATGTTGATGGCTGCCATGGTGTTCGTCAGACTGTGCATGCCGGCTTCACCAGGCGGGGACACGGGCAGACCTCGAGGAAGGTACTGGCTCGCTCCATGGCCCTGGCCACCACCGTAGGCGTTGTGCATGTCATGTCCCTTGTAGCCATTGTGTGGCGGTGCGTAGCTCTGGCGAGGGTTGGAAGTCATCGTGGAGATGGTGGATGTCCCGTTGACCTGGGAGAAATGACTGGCAGACGGATGGTCGAGTGCGAGGAAGCTCGGCACTGGCGAAGCTGCTGATGGAGAGAAAGGAGTGCCCAGAAGGAACTGCCGCAGAGACGCTCAGGAAGGTAAGGTCGGGAGGCCGATTGAGATGCAGAGAAGAACGTTGCTCTATGGGGGTGGTCAGCTTTTATCTTCATGGCGTCAAGCTGGAGGTGGCGGGTAGCCACGAGGGGTAGGCCAGCAAACTGTGGGGAGTGAGGAGTGAGGAGTGAGGATGAGAGTGAGGACGACAGCCAGGCCTCACGGAAATTCGCGTGGTGGGTCAGAGCAGCATGATTGAGCCACCAAGGTGAAGGAGAGAGATCAGATGGAATGGAAGTGAAAGGGAGCTTACTGAGTCGTAAATGTCAAACTTTTTGCGATGTGCGGGGCTGGTAGTGACTCCAAAGCTGGCAGCAATGTCAGCATCGGTCGATGAGGTGAGGGGAGGTGAAGTGAAGGGTGGTAGTGCCCACTGACCTGCGAATTGCTACAAAGAATGCGGCCACTGATGGAACGGATTTTGTAAGTGGTGATGAAAGAAGTGAGTGTGGAGGAGGAGAGAGGGTTTGAGGCGAGTCGAAGAGAAAAGTCGTGCCGGAGTGGCGTCGCAGATGGGGAAAGAGCACTCCTGAGGATGTTGTGGTGGACGCTGGCGACGGCAAGTGTGCACGCCCACCGAGGAAGTTGCATCAGACATGGCAGGAAGGAACACGCACTCACCAAGACTGATGCCCAACAAGAAAATACGAGACGGTAGCAATGGTGACGGCGGTGAGTAGGAGGTTGCGGCTTCGTACTTCCCTGGTTGCGAATGGCGCGCCGTGTGATCTAAGTCTCTAACTAGTGAATGCTCCAAAAAGTGCTGTTATGATAGCAATGTCGATGGTTTGCTTGCGGACGAAGCTGCAGAGTGTGTACTGCCAGCTCGCTGTGGTGGGAAAGTACCGCTTTAATATCATCGACTACATACAGGGCAGGTACACGCCAGGGATCGCGCCACGAAGAAACGCTACATATGATCGTAAACTTGCGAGGTCGCGTCAGTCGTGTACTTCTGCCTGCATCCGCTGCACGGCCGATCCAATTCGAGACGGGCGTGTAGCAGTCTTGAGATGACGAGGCGTTTCTTCAAGTGGCCTGCTCCCCACAAAGCGTATGCAGCCACACCGCCCTTGCAGTAAGTAGGGCTGAGCGTAAATCGTCGAACGTAAATCATCGAGCATACACGGGTTGAGCTATGCGATGCGCCAGCTATCAGTCTGTCCTTTCTTGTTGGTGGGGCGTACATCCGATGCGTGGTGTTGAAGACTCGAGCAGTCATTTCCATGCACCCCAATCAGCTTGCGGGTGCCCGCAATGGCCCTCACCGGGCTTGAAGAGGTGCATATTCTGTTTGAGCTCAGATATGCCTATACCATGTTAGTGAGGATACACAGAAATTCACAACAGGCTACAACCCGGCTGTCGTCCACATTAGCGCTAGGAACAGCTTAGAGTGCCTCCTGCGGCGCCCTGTATCTCCCGTGACGTGCCGGCGCCGTGCAGCGAGTGGCAGCCGTTGCTAGCTGCGGTTGGCAGTCGAGGCCTCGAGTTCGACGTACAATGCCTGCAGCCCCACGTCCCAACGGCGAAGACGCCTCTAAGGTGCCCTGGAAACGTTCCATGGGATAGCCCGCGCATACAGAAGACAGTTCTCAAACGAGCGTATCTCTACCCCGATGCTACACAAGCAAGGGGCCCGCGTTAGCTTCCAATCAGACCTCAAAAGCCACTCTTGCTCAAAAGGTTACTCTCAAGCGAGACATCTTGGTGAATGTGTTGCGCACAATCGAGGTACCGCCGTCGTCCATACAGCTTGGGCATCAGTTTGCCTGTAGAAGAATCGCGGTGAGCACAGGTGAGAGCGCAAAGAAGCCCACTAATCCTTATCGTATGCCAGCCCCTTCGAGCGTTCTGCAAACAGCCCTTTGAAGCCACTTCCTGCTCTGGAGTACGACGAGCTTGCTCAATTAAGTGCGTGCCGCTTTCTGGCGTGCTGCGTGGGCGCAAATGCCCTGTTTACCGTGTCGCATATATGCTACGCAGTTATCCGAATTTTCATTCGTGTGCTGGAATTGGGCCCTGGGTGTGAGATAGATAGCATGCAGAGCTGCGCAGTAGGAAAGACGATAGCTTGTGTCGGAACCAGTGATTGCGAAATTCCTGAGAACCTTGTAAGGATGGCGTACGGCGACAAAGCAGTTTGGCTGGTTGTCACATGGCATGCTGGCTCCGGAAATGTCATGTATGTTGTGCGTACTCGGCGCTGCAGACTCCTTCGCTACGCGTTAGTAGCAGCTGTCCCCCTTTGCATCTCTGTTTGCTTCGCTATGACTCTTGGAGATGTTACCTCAGCTCCAACCTCCAACCTGGTTGCCGGATTGCTTCGCTACCGCAGTGCTGCGAGGAGTTAGGAGAGTCATGTTCGACTTCTCGTCGCTTGTAGGCCGCATCCCCGACGTCACACGAGACAGCCAGGATCCGCATCAGTCTCCCAGGGCTCGAAACTTTAGCACAGACGAGTGCTCACCTGACTGGTGGATCCTATTGGGATCATAACGTTGCGTCGAGGAGAAACACCGTCTCTGGATCCGTACAAATGCCACCTGCCCAGCCGATACGATCGAAGCTCTTGCTATAGGTTGCAGATAGGGACAGGAACTCAACAGTGATACTCCGGGGAGCTGCGTGCAGCCAATGCTGCGGCGTGCAGGTAAAGATGATCTCCAGGCTGCAGATGGCCTCAATCTATTGTAAAGATCTGAAATGCCTACCTCCATCGGACTCTTCAGCTGGAGCAGTGGGTTCCATCTCCAGCTGTTGCGCCTGAGTAGTAGTTGGGCTCTGGTGTGGAAAGGCAATGCGACAGGGCGTATGTTCTTGCGGAAGGTGCTCTTCACCTTGAGGTTTGTGCGCAGCCCCAGTTGTATTCCCTGGAGAATGCAGAACAGGCCCGTCATGTGTATGAGACTTGACTGTGGCAGATGAGGCTCAATGAAGCCGCAGAAAGGAGATCGACAATTCGCGTCGGCGCACGCCAATCAATCGGACACGCGCTAGTGGGTATTTCGATGCCCGTCCGCAACAGCGCTCACAACGTGAGTGTCTTGAAGTGTAAGTAGGCATTGAACTTTATAAGGTCGTAGTCTCGCATGGCTTGGATGCTTCGCTGACATTTCTATGTTGCCTAAAAGCGCATTCTATGTGGTATCTACATCTCGCACGTGGAAGGAGAGATAAATCACAGCTTGTCGAAATCCGTGCGACAAATGAGTAATGAGTAGCCCCAACCCTTCATCCAGCTCCTCCAAAGATGCAAAGCAAACGCCGCGCTCCCCAGTGTCTCGGAAATGCTCATATGAATGTAGTTGTTCCTATCATGACCATACGTCTTCCTGATACTGGTTCGACGCCCTCATTGCCTTCACAATCTCCTCGCCCTTCTTCTCGGGCACATGCCTGTACTTGCTGATGATCTTGCCAAGTAGTGTGTTGACCTCGCGTGCCATGTGCGCTGCATCTCCGCAGACGTAGAAGTAGGCCTTCTGCTCGAGAAGCTTGTTGACTTCCTCTCCGTGCTCCTCGATCTTGTTCTGGACGTAGACCTTCTTGGGGCCGTCTCGCGAAAAGGCAGTGTGCATTTCGAACTTGTCGCCGAGAGCCTCTTGGTATTGCTGCGTTGTTGTTAGTCACTCTGTAATTTGTTCAAGGGCAATTGACCACTTACTTTCCACTCGTTCGCGTACATGAAGTCATCAGCCTGTTTCCTGCAGCCGAAGAACAGTACGGTCTTTCCAACGTTCTGCCCGGCTTTGGCCTGGGCGGCGCGCTCTTGGACGAAGCCGCGGAAGGGTGCGACACCAGTACCAGGACCAACCATGACGATGGGTTTCGAAGGATCCGAGGGGAGCTTGAAGTTCGAGTGTCGCACGTGCACAGGAACGTGAATTCCATCGTACTTGTTGCGAGGTCCAGTGATGGCATAATTCAAGCCATGGGGGTCAGGGTTCGCGACACCATGCTGCTTTTGTTTCAACGCCAAAAGGTAGTTGGTAGTTACACCCTTGACAACATGCGGAGCACCAGGCTTCTCAAGTGATTCAACGATGGCAGTGATGGATATCTTGTTCTTCTGCACAAGCGAGGACGAGGAAATGGAGTAGTAGCGTGGCTGTAGCTTGAGCAAGCCCTCGAATAGGAAAGTGAACGGAATCTTGGACCATATCTGCCCCTTTCCGGAGATCTCGAGTAGTTGTGCAAGGTTGAGGTTTCGGTCGGCGACCTGCTGCTTGAAGTAGTCTTTGTCGCTACCGAGCTTTCCCATCTCTGCCTTGATGTCTTCGTTGGGTGCGAATTGGGCGATCGTAGAAACTAGCTGACGGGAGACGGCAGCGCCGATTTCCACATGAAAGCGAAGAGCGGCGTCGTAGGTTGTCGGCGAAGGGAAGGGAACTTTGGCGGTAGGATCAAGGCCTTTGACGGCGATGACAGTGTGACGCTTCTCCTCCTTGCCAAGGATCTTGAACAGTCGATCGACTTCCTTGCCGGCATTGTTGGGCCAGATAGCAATGTGGTCGCCAGTAGTATAAGACAAGTTGGAGCCTTCGACGTTGATTTCCATGTGCAAGCAGTTCCTCTCGCTCGTGGTAAATAGTTCGTAGGACTCGACGATGGGCGCGATGTAGGGGTTGTTGGCGTTGAACGGGCCCTTCTGAGTGCCCTCAAGATGGTTCTTGTTCGGCTCGCCCAAAAAGACCGTGTCGTCTTCCGCGCTAAGCTCCGGCTTCTCGGTGATCTCAAAGACAGGCTCGTATTCGGCTTCACGCTCCTCCAGGCCCATCTTCTCGGTGACGTCCGCCCACATGGGCTCTTTCCAGGCGAGGAAGTCCTCCTCCATTGTGCCAGCGCCGTCGTCACCCTCGCCAGCGGAGCCCAGTCGGGTTGCGCCAAGCTTGGTCAGGTACTTGTCCACGTTGCGAACCATGGAGTTGTAGTGCTCGTACGTGTTGTTGCCGAGACCGAAAGCGACGAAGTTGAGCTTGCTGAGAGGCTTGTCGTCGATGCCGCCGCCTTCGCTGAAGGTGATGTCCTCAGAGCCCATGAATTCGTAGAATTCGACGGCGTTGTCGGTAGGCTCGCCCTCGCCGTACGTGGCAAGGACAAAGACGGCGAGCTTGTCTTCGGGGAACTGGTCCAGATTTTCAAAGTCGTATTCCTCGAGGTCTGCTACCATGGTCTTGAGGCCGAAACGTGAGTGCCCCTCCTTGGACAGTCGAGACGCGTAGTCCTCTGCTGTACCAGTCTGACTGCCATAGAAGACGACGCAGTTCTTGTCCGTTTCCTCCATCTTCTCGAGAATGTTCCGCGACTTGCCCGCCTTGGCGGCGCCATTGGCATTTGCCAGTGAGCTGCCGTAGGGATCGCCATAGACGGCCCAGTATGTGCCTTTGGTGAAGTAGGCGACGGTGCCAATCAGGAGTGCCGCGAGCACGACAATGTCCAGGGTGTCGAGCTGCGCCATTGTGGTGGGGGAATGTCTGCGAGAGAGGCCAAAAGGTGGGGAGAGCGTGTGCCAGTCAGAACACGGTAGTCTATGGCGAGCGTCTGAGGAGAGACGGCGGTGCGAGTATTTGGCTGCGGCGTGGTGGCAGGTGGGAGTAGATCGGTTGAGCCTAGGCGGCCGTGCGTGGTGTTAATGTGCTTCGTAGCGCTTATCGTGGATCGGAGGCTGAATGGCGAGCTGTTGGGTCTCACACCAGCACCGGGATGCAACAATAGGTCTTCTATTCTAAAATGAGACGAGACGTGGCCAAAAGTGTAGCCGTCACTATCTGCCTTTCCCGCGCTGGGTTGACCGCTGGTCGGCAACTCGGAGCTATTCCGCGCTTTTGCTCGCCTGTGACGGACTTGCGCGTGGCCGTTTTCCGTTTCCCGGTCTTTGTTGCTTCCCAAGGCTTCCGATGGCCAACAACTTTTCACACACTTCTTTACGTGGAGAGGGTTGCCGGGTAGACAGATCCAGAGGGCGAGGGTCAGGATGGAGCCTTCGCAGCAGGAAGACGTAGGCGGAATCACATGCACATCGGCAAGAGGTTATATACGCTTCAGTCCTGACCTCTCCGCAACCTATGCACATCGGCCCAGGCTTATATCGTCGTCTCGCATGTATAGCAAATGGGCTAAAGAAAGAGCTGTCATGGTCCTTGCTGACTTAATTGCAAATCTTCCAGCTATCTTAGATCCTTGCTGATACGCCTCGATACCGAGAACGCTCTGACAGACTCCCAAAGTCCTCGCAATCCAGACACATGCCGAAAGGAGACGTCCGGGAAGATTCCATGGCGCTTAGGTTCCAAAGACCAATGACTGTACGAAGTACTTAGTGATACACTGTGACCTGAGGTGTCAGATGTGAGCTTAGCCATTGGTCATAGTAGAATAGTTGCAGCACCCGTCAACGACGGAGTGAAGACAAGTTGCATGTGATAGGGTACGAAGTACAGTGTCCTCTGCTGGCAAGTCGAGATTCGTATTGCAGCGGTTGCCAAGTTTCTCCATTCTCCATATGTTCTGACAGCATGCCAACGGCCAGCCCCACTGTAGCGTGGACATGAAGACAGGGTCCATGAGGTGAAACTTTGAAGACGCTCCCCTTCAGCGATGCGAGTTATAATTACAGCCCCAACCGTCTGGAGCTTGCTAACAACGGCATGCGAGGTGGAACTACTAGCTAATCTCCGCACGTCAGTGAGATCTCCAGCCGCACGAAGATCATTGTGAAGATCAAGCCACCAATGCAGCCTAGCGGACTGTGGCATTCAGGAACGCGATTTCGAGCATAGAGATCCATGGCAGACGACTGCTACTCTCTTCCGGCGCCAGTTCACAGCGTATCCTCTTCTGGACGCCCGCATTAGACATCGTTCGCCCAGACGATGCGCCGATCGAGGCCGGCGGCATGTGTAAGTTCTTCTGTCTACTTTATGATGTCGTCGTCAAGCCGTAGGAGCTTACCGTGAAACACACTCCAACGCGCAGCCCCCAACCAGTAATAGCCCGACCATGTCCGACCTGACAAGGACGTCCAACCTGTACTTTTTGCAAATTCTTGCTGACCCCTGCTGTGTCTGCTGCAGCTGCTCCCTTCCCGCTTCTGCAAGCCCGAACAGCTGCTGGGAACGCGGCGTCGCACCATATAGAAAACCCCTCTTTGGCCTCTCGCGAGCCCAGCCAGACACGCGGACGGGCTCTCACGGCTTCCTCGCGCACCAAATCGCCGCGCTCGCAGACACCCGCCATCGTCAGCGCCAGCAGCAACTCCAGCCCCGACCGCACCGTTGGGACTTTGGAGCGCAAGCCTTCGGGGTCTTATGCTCACAATCGGAACACGTCCATCGTCCATGGCATACAGCACTCGAGGAACACCAGCTTCGTAAATTCACCCGCTACAAGCCCACTGAGTCCCCAAGCAATTGCTGCGGCGGGAGCGACTCTCGATGGAGCCGTCATGTCACAGGAGTCGATAGCGGACGCCTTCACGGCAGATGGCACACTACCTGCCACCAGTGGTGCAAATGGCTATACAGGTACCACCATAGCAACTACAACGAGCAGTGAGGGCGGTGCCACCCAGCGGAAGCCTGAACGGGCAACCAGTGCCAGGTCGTCGCGCAAGGGGCACAACCACCACCGCTCTCAGTCGCGGCACCATCAGCACACCCACGAGCTGAAGACTGTTGGCGAATATGCGCTACACCACCTTTTCAATTCCTTCATTGGCCAGGCAGAGCAGAAGATCAACCAATGCATGACAGAGCGAGGGCAGCCAGAGGCCAGGGTGGAGCTGGTCTGCGGGCTGGGAGTCGACCCTAACTTCGACCAGCTTATAGCAGCACTTGGACACATTGCTCGTCCCAAGCCCAAGCCTCTCATCGACTCGATAATGCTGTGGCGGAAGGCAAAGAGCGAGGAAGCCGCGAAGCAACGAAACCAACTGCTCAATGTAAGGGCGGCAATTTTCTGGGATGTTTGCAGTGCTGACTATGAAGGCTCGACAAGCTCTGGCACTGCCACCTTCCGGACTGCCGCGGCGAAACACTGAGCCACTCCATCACCACGTGGACAACTCGTCTTCAGCATCCGTGACTGGGGCCGAGCATCTATTGATGGTGCAACAGACCGTGACCCAGGCTGAGCAGCGGTCCACCGTGTCGACATACATCCTCTGCCGTGTGCTCATTGAGATCATGGCTCAAACTGATCTTCAGAACCTGACTTTCGAAATGGCCGAGCGGCTGCTGGGGCTATTCTATACGCAGCTGAGCACATTGGACCCGGATCTGGTAGAAATATCTCCACTCAACTTTGCCAACTGGACCATCTATAGCGAACTCCTTGGTGTATTAAGTGGGCTCATGCCTGATCATGTTCAACACAAGTTCATTGCCGACTTGAAGGACGTTGACCGTCAAATGGCCATCAAGAATCAATACAACCGGGACAATGAGGCCAGAGGATCTCTTCTTATACGTGCTTTGCGCAATGTCAAGATCAAAGTCTATCCTGAAGAAGCATGGGACAGTTCGTGTGACTTCATGATCTCCATGGGCAAGTTGTACACCAGCGCGCATGGTCAGCCAATCAAGTACGCATATTGCCAGGTGCTCAGGGAGATGCTACTTCGAGTAGCTGCGAGTGCTACGACCGAAATTAACAGCCCAAAGTGGAAGCCGGCCATTGATATGATGAAGCAGAGAACTTCCATCTTGCTAGGAAAACCAAAACACTGGCAAGAAGCCTTTCCGCTCATGGTAGCGCTTCTTTGCGTTTCGCCCATGGAATCTTTCTTATCACAATGGCTCGCGCTTGCACTAGCCACGCAACCAAAGCTCAAAGAACGTGCTACCAGGGCCGTCGCACTTCGTGGTATCTGTCGACTGGTGTGGACCTATTTGTATCGTAGGGGAACGGAGCCGCCCAACATCGCCGTCGTCCGCCTAGAGGAGGTCACTAGGATGATATTTCAGCCCGGCCGGAGATCGTACCTTTCCACCGAGCCTGCGATAGCGGAGCCGTTGATCCAACTCACTCGCTTGATTGGCTTCAAGTACCAGGACCTGTGTTTCAAGACCATCATATTTCCGTTACTCAACTCTGAGATGTTCATGTCGAACCGAGACCTCCGCGTCGAGAATCTTGAGCCGGATCGCGTGGTCATTGGCATTCGCTCCTTTCTCGCGATCATGGCAGATTTAGAGAATGGAGTGCAACCACCCTTCCCTGTCACGTTTAACTTCGATCCGAACGCGATAATGGCAGAGTCTCCTGCCCTTCCCATGAGCCCCCGCCCCGTGCAACAGCTGTCACTGAAGTCCACGCTCAAAGATGAGCGTCTATCAAGACCTGTAAACTTCTCTGGCTTTGCGGAAGTGGCGAAAGAGTCCTATGTCCGATTTTGTAAAATATTAGGCGAGATCACGATCATCTGCGACAACGCCTTCGGTGGACAAGCTGTTTTGGACGAGAAATTTTCGTTGCAGACCCCCAAAACGCCGATGTCAGAAGCTTTTGGCTTCAGCCGGCGCGACGAAAATCAAGTCCTGGCGGATCCTCGACAGGGATACTATGATCTGCTACATGTCGCTGTGCAGGCACTTCCTCGTTGTCTATCTCCACACATTCCGTTCAACTCCCTTGTCAACCTGCTTTGTACCGGCACCGCGCATGTGCAAGGCAATATCGCTGCATCCTCAGCGCAATCACTCAAGTCGATTGCGCGGCAATCCCACGCGCAGCCAGTCACCATCGGTTTCGCGCGGTTCATCTTCAACTTCGATGATCGATATGCCACTATGTCTGATGGGGGCATGCTCGGTGCAGGCCACATTGAGAGCACACTCCGATTATATGTTGAGCTTCTGCAGATATGGATCGAGGAAATCAAGCTAAAGACCCGTAAGGCCGCCCTGGACACCCCAGACGATGGTTCGGGCAATCGCGCCGCACAGCTTGACCTTTCGTCCGTCTGGGCCCATGTTGATGAGGTCGAATCTCATGGTCTCTTCTTTCTCTGCTCGCCATCGCGTCGCGTACGTTCGTATGCGGTCACTGTCCTGCGTCTCGTCACCGATTTTGACACTGCCCTTCGCGGGTCTAACACGCGCATCATCCGTGTTATGGAGGGCAGCCCCCAGAAAGTCATGGACATCTCAGAAGACAAACTGTCTCTCGCTGAGCGCAGTCGGCTTCAACGTGGAATGCGCAAGAGCAACGTACAAAGCACATTGGTCGAGCTCTGCAGTAGCGATGTGCCGTACGACGCTACTCTTTGGTTCAAGATCTTCCCAAATCTTGTTCGCATTAGCTTCGAATTGTGTCCCTTTGCGGTCACGCTTACTCGCGACATTGTGTGCGCGCGGCTTTCGCAAATGTATCGCACTTTGGTCACACTCGCTGCTGACAGGTCTCATACGACGCCTTATTCTCCCTACGACAACCCTGCTGGGAAGATCAGCGGCCGATTAGCCTCTACCAAACCAGATAAGGTGTATGAGCAGTGGAAACTGTACCTCATCTTTGCCTTTACGACATTAACGAACCTCGGGCAGAATGCGTTGACGCCTGCGCAAAGCCAGGCAGCGCACTCCCGGAAGAGCTCTAAGTCTTCGCAGAAGAGCGCCAACAAATTGTACACGGCCACCGAGCTTTTCTCCAAAGTTCTTCCGTTTCTGTCGATCGAGAACGAAGCTGTCAGAGAAGCTGCTGTGGTAGGTCTCGGATCTGTGAACCGCAATTTGTATCGCACGCTTTTGGAGACCATACAAAATTATGTCGCCACAGGTGCCGAAGAAGCGAAATCGCGATCAGCCACTCACAATCGAACCCTGAGCAGTCCTCACCGAAACGATCACACAGACCATTTTCGCACGGAGATCACACATGTTTACAAGCTGACTGCCCAATTTCTGATAGATCCGGAAGCCAATACTGACGAATGGGTTTTGAATCACCTCGTGAATTACACCAAAGACCTTCGAATCTTCCTGAGCGATACCGGTGTTCAAAGCAACAATCTTTACAACAAGCTTCGCACACATTACTGTGGCCTGATCGAGGTGCTCTTTGAAGGCATCAACAAGACGAGCGACCCGATGCAATGGATGCCTTTTCAAGCGCGGAAGGCAGCTTTCACTTTGATGGAAGAATGGTGCGGTTATTCGGCGAACCAAGATCAAATCCGCCAGCGTGAAGAAAGCATGCGAAGGTCCGTGTTGGACCGCGAGAGAGACATGGGCGTCAAGAATCAAGTCAGTGCAGCATTTGAGATCTCGCGGAGAGATCTTCGAACAGCAGCACTCAGTGCCATGGCTGCGCTATGCGCCGGACCCGTTAGCATCACGACTGACAGCAAAGTTCTATTACAATTCGACGTGCGACGGATGCTTTCCTGGATCGACAGCATTTTCGAGACACCCAGCGACCGGACACATGCGATCGGCCGCCGAGCGCTGACCAATTTGATTCTTCACAACCGAGAACATCCATACCTTCTCGACCGAGCCATCGAAATGTGTTATCTCTCCAAGTCGGCAAAGGCCCTCGAGAGTTACTTCGAAGTGGTGACGCAAGTACTCACTCAACGCGAAGATTACACTCTGCCATTCTGGAAGGTACTGAGCGCTGGTCTCTATACCTTAGGACACGAAAACAGCAGTATTCGCATGAAGTCCGCGCGACTACTCAGAACGCTCGAAGCCCGCGAGCAGAAGAACTCCAAACTTCAAGACCTTGACATCAGTATATCTGACAAGACCATTGCCGTCTACAAATTGGCGCAATTCGAAATGTCGCGCAGGCTCGCCAAACAGCACTCGGAGCTTGCCTTTCTGGTCTTCTCTCAGTTCTCGTATTACTTCAAAGACCTGCAGCCCGATCACCAGCGGAACATGGTAGCCGCCATGTTACCGTGGATTCAGACCGTCGAACTCCAAGTGAACCCGGAAGGAGGACCCACTGCATACTCGTACATGCTGCTAGTCAACATGTTTGAGATTACAGTTCGTTGTGGAACCGCCTTACATAACGAGATCCAGGCGCTCTGGCAGGCATTGGCCACTGGTCCCTACGGTGGCAACGTGCAGCTGACTCTCAACTTCATCATCAATTTGTGTCTGGATAAGCGGGAGCAGAACTATGTCGACTTTTCGAAGCAGATAGTAGTACATCTATCCAGCACACCGGCAGGTCTGAAAGTGGTAGAGTTCTTGCTCATGCAAATCAACCCACGATCCATGGTCAGCGAGAAGCGCGAACCCGCAGTACCTCCGCCAGATGCGATGAACCTGCCCTACCTTGCCGATTTGAGCGCGTTACTTCCTAGCGGCAATAAGCAGGTAAGTGGATTCTTCAGATGCTAAATCTGAAGCTAACGTCTATAGTCTGGGTTCGCACTTGGGCAAATTTGCCTCATATTGCTTGTTGACCTCATGGTCTCTCCTGTCGAAGTCGCTCACGAGCATATTCCTTTACTGCTCCAGGTCATCCTGGTCCTCTGGGACCATTACACGCCCGTGGTCCAGGACCAAGCGCGCGAAATGCTGGTGCACCTCATTCACGAAATCGTAATCTCCAAAATCGACGATGACACGGTCGGCGTTGACAAGAAGTCGATCGAAGATTTCGTGGAGGGAGTTCGGCAGCATGATGTCAAAGTAGTCTGGAACTACGATGACAAGAATAGCAAGGACGCAGAAGACTCCAGTACTAAAGTCCCTGAGTCGATGGTATATGTTGCAGACGAAGTCATGAAGTTCTTCTCACTCGCGTACCCTGGGCTCAAAGAGGCCTGGGGCAGGGTAGCACTCAGCTGGGCGACGTCTTGCCCGGTCCGACACCTTGCGTGTCGATCGTTTCAATTGTTTCGTTGCATTCTGAGCTCGCTGGATCAGCAGATGCTCTCCGACATGCTTGCACGACTCTCCAACACGATATCCGACGAGGAGAGCGACATCCAAACTTTCTCCATGGAGATTCTCACGACACTCCGCGCTATCATCGAGGCGCTGGCACCTCAAGATCTAATTCAGTACCCACAGCTTTTCTGGACCACATGCGCTTGCCTAGACACGATCCACGAAGGCGAATTCATGGAAAGCCTACTTATGCTCGACAAGTTCCTCGATAAGCTTGATCTTGGCGATTCTGTGATATTGCAGATCCTTGAAGATAGCTGTCCAGATAGATGGGAAGGTAAATTCGAAGGCCTGACTCAACTCACATACAAAGGCATCCGCTCAAGCGTATGTCTTGATCGCTCCCTACGAATACTCGAGAGGCTGGTTGTTCTCCCATCTAGTCGCATTGTCGGCGACGACAGCCGCCTGGCTTACACCATTCTTGCCAATCTGCCCCGGTTCTTGAGATCCTTCGATCCGACTGTGAATGATCCAGGCGTCAGAACTACTGCTGAGGTCCTTGCCCGGGTAGCCGAAGCGCAGTTCGAGAATGCCACGCTCTCCGAAGCTCTAACTGCTTATGCGCTCAAGCGTTATCGCCTCGACAAAGACTTTGTTTCTCAGATCTTGGCGGCAATTCGCACCTCCTTCTTCCCCAACCTTGAATTCGGCAGCCTGGTCTTTCTCCTCGGTCTGCTTATGAACAACGTCGACTGGATGAAAACGAACACGATGGAGATACTCTGCATTCTCCTGCCAGAAATCGACATGCGGAAACAGGAGATTGTGTCCAAGGGCCCAGACCTCATGTCGCCACTACTGCGACTCCTGCAAAGCGAGTTCTGTCCGCAGGCTCTCCGTGTTCTTGATAACGTACTCAACCTCAGCATGACGAGCTCGCCAACGCCTTTTGAGAAGCAGCAGATGCGCATGAGCATGGCTGGCTCCCACTCCAGTCGGGGCTACAAAAAGCAGTTTGAGAAGACGCAGTCGCTCTACGGCATTCCTGATGAGAGTGGGTGGTCAGTTCCAATGCCTGCACATCATTCACACCTCACGCGCTCCAACGTGCACGCCGTATTTTACACCTGCGGAAATCTCGAGGATGGCAATGTCCCGGACACAGCAACGCCGAAGATTGAGTTCCGACAAGAAGAATTCCCATTCCATCCGCTGTCGGAGTATCGAACAGCGACAATGACATCTGAAGACACACGTGGGGACAGTCATATTGGAGAGCTCGTCATGAAGCTGGACAGCCTCGATGATTTCTTTGAAGACGACGATGACGCCGAGACACTCACCAACCTTCCCAACTTCACGTCCAACTCACGCTACGCAAATGGCCCATATTCCAACGACATGCGGGAGAATCTATATGACCAGCAGACTGCGCCAATCCTACACAAGTCTCTCATGCGCAACGGAAGTGTTACGTCCTTTCAGTCAGGCTTTATATCCGAAGCCAAGCTCTCGCCAGCCAGAGACCCTGGTGTCATGACCCCGGGAGCCTTCAGCACCTTCGCCTCATCCACAAGCAACCTTCACTCCACAGCGAACGTGTCATCACGGCCAGGTCTGCACGCACGATCGGTCACATCGCCTTCAGCTCCAACTCATCCGCCACGCATCTCGCCGGCCATGTCATCCACTGCGCTCGACGAACACAGTGAGTCTTTCTCAGACGACGAATATGCATCAGGCCGCGCTGGTGGTTCAAGCTCGGACAAGAACAACAACTTCAGCCTCGAAGGCATAGTGAAGCCTATGGCCCAAGACACGAGGAGTCGGATACGAAGCGGTATGCGCAGACTTACTGGTGGCGGCGGCGACGCGAGAGAAAGCGCGAAGACGCGCGATGCTATCAAGCAAGCGATGGCGAAAAGTCCGCAGGTGCCGAAAGTGCCGGACATTTACCTTGTGAATCCAAAAAGCTCGGATCTATGAGGTGGAAGAGACCTCAGCCATTTACTTCGATATCAGGGACGTGCGATTGGTGATGCGGAAAGCGACGCAATTTATTTGGCATTCGATTAGACTGGGAAAATGAGGGTAATTCAAAGCGTTTTATCTATGGGAAAGGCGAATCTTCGCATCATGTACGGGTAGGACGATCTTCAATTTCTTCTTGCTGCGATATACCAGTCAATTATGCGCGAATGGAAAATGCTTGTACCTAAAGGCCTCCCTTTGACAGCTCATTCCTACTTCCTACTATCATCAACGCTCATCCCCTCTCCGTCCCACACTTGCCTCGTACTCGGGCGGCATCTCCAGCTCCCACATCCCGTCTTCCAACCGATAATCAAACGCCTCATCGCCCTCCATACACATGATCCACGAACCTATAGGGGCACTGTGGCCGCGGCGCCACCACCATTTTCGCTCCACGGCTGTGAGCCAGTGCAACGGACCTGCGTTTGCAGATGATTTTGCGTGCTGGGAGGAGGTAGAGTCCGCTGGTGAAGATTGAGCAAGCAGTGGCGCCGTGGCTAACACTCCGGTGGGCGAGTACGACGGCACCAACGCGAGTGTCGCGCTGAGGGAGCTAAAGAGCGTGCTGCATAGTATTGCAGCAAAGCTCTGGGCCGGCGCATCAAATATAGTCGCGGTGCATGATGGCGCGAAATCTTGCCATTCTGGATGCTCGGCTATGACTTCGTCGAGGGAGGTTGCGGATAGCCAGCCTTTGTTTTGGTACTGGAGCACGATGTAGGGGTTGTTGGTGCGTATGACGATGTTGCCGGCGGGGTGGTGGAGGAAGTGGAGCATTTTTTTTTGTGTTTATGGGGGCGAGTAGTGGGGAAGTGTTTTGTTGGGTTATAAAAGTGCGTGGTGAGAGGGAATATGGTGGGGAGTTGGGCGCGTGAAGGCTGGCGGTGAAGAATTAGGGGTGACGATGCATCGTTGGTGAATGAGGCTCTCGGGCCTTCGTGACTGAGCGTGCGACGTCCGTAAATTTGCCATTCGTGACAATCATTTCTTTCTTACATGTGCGCAAAGCTTCACGGCGTGGACAATGCGGTGTGGTCCAGGTGCTGAACATGTGCCTGGCTATCAGTCCACAACTCTGCCACCGCACGAGTCATCTCGAACGTAAGATTAGCCCCAACGTCTATATTGGAGAGCCAAGCGCTACTACGAAACCACTCGCGTGGAACTCGAGCTTGTCCTAGCCAGCAGGCACAAACATGTCGCTTGTCAACCCACCTTGTAAGCCACGACCGCCTGGAAAGAAATGGCTAGAACATTCAATGTTTGTAATGTTCGATTTCGCTCCCAACCTCGCAACATCTGCATACCACAAAGCTATCTCCTACACTTATTATGAAGTATCTAACCCAGACGCACCTCCACCCCAGTCCCTACATCAGCACCCTCCCCTTCGAAGCCCACGACCTCCTCAAATGGGGCAAACACCGTCACAAAATACCCAGACGACTCCGTGTACCTCGCCGAGTTAGAACTCCAACAACAAAAAGCCAAAGTCGCCGGGAAAAGGCCCTCACTCCCCGAAACATGGGCCCAGGAACTCGTCTCCCGCGCCGCATACGATTTAACAGTCCCCGGTCTTCCACGCGATGTACGCAGACTCGAAAAAGTATCAAACATGCTCAGAGACTTTTACAAAGCCATCGCATCATTTGGCGAAGTGAATCCGCCGAAACGTGCGACTCGATGGAATTCCTTGCCGTTGTATAACAAGTATGTCCCCTTGCCCCAGGACCCCGGATTCGACCTCGTTTTACCAGATACGTGCGCTTCGCGGATCCTATACTATACGTTCGAAGTGCGCCCTCTCCAATATGCGCCGGCTACGGCATTCGTGTCGCGGATAAAATCGCCCTGGCGTTTCGGTCGACTGGACCAGTGAAGTACGAGCAGCTTAAGCGTGCGCTGGAAATAGTTGTCTCGAAGCCTGGGCGGATGGGTGAAGGGCCTGAGAGGGATGTGGAGGCTTGGAGGTTTAGAGTGCGGACGTGGGTGGATGTGAGTGATTGTGTGGAATCCGAGAGCAGTGAAGGGGTGGTGGTGGAGCCTCCACCGCTGTATCCTAGTGCTGATGAGCCGCCAGCTTATGGAGCATAGGGTGGAAAAGGAGAAATAAGAAGTGTTTCTATCGCATCAGACGTCAGGCGCTCCAACAAGATTCTACCATGGACGAGGCGCTCACCACGAACAAGAAGTTGTTCTCATCATACCAGGAGATGATCAACCCGCCGGCCGCGATCTGTATCGCAAAAGCAAACGTCCTCCTCATGTAAAAGCTGGGAGGAATACGCAATGTCAGGAGAAAGGCACACCTTACAAGAACTCGGCATCCTCAACGAGCTCGCGAGGTGGACCCAAAGGAGAAGCACACAAGTAAGTGCAAGCTCTTGTGCGGCCTAGCATTGAGACGTAGACTCACCCATGAACGAGTTCGAGTTGGCCTCGCTGGGTGGCATGATCGAGTCGCATTTTGTCGGTTTTTCCTGCTCTTCCTTCGCTTTTGTGAGCGCTGCTGCTGGACTGGGGCCTTGGAAGCGCTGTTTGGTTTGTGCCATTTTCCATCGGATTTCGTTTTTGCTTGTACTGTTTGCACTTTCTGGGTGGCTATGGGGCATGGCGCCGGTTGCTCTGTACGTGCCTGTAGGTAGGGCGTTTTTCGTTTCGCACTGATCATGATGAACAAAATGTTACTGTCTTATCGAACCGTTCCTCCATTATGTGTCCCGCCTCAGTGATTAAAGTGATGAAAGTTGGTGAGGCTCATGGCGACCAATCAAACACTGGCCCGAGATGCTGGCAGATTAGTACTCGACCCTCTAAATTTCTTCTTCCCAATGCACAATTTTGACTTCTTTGATTGTCTTGAAAGGGGTATTCGCAGATGAGGAAAAGAAGTGCAGGCAATAAAACCACCGTCTGGAAACAAAGCAAAACGTATCGTGATGACTACCTAGCTTCCCCACTATCGCGCAGGAGAGGCGTATGGTCGTCGGCCGGAGCACTGCCATTCGCAAGACGCGCATCCGCACCCCTCGCGGCTTTCCAGTCCCGCCACATGAAACCCAAGCTCATGCCAAGCAAGAAGCCCTGCAGAATCCCGGTGAATATGAATAGACCCCACGCACTCCACCCACCAGGCCCCAGCCTCACAGCCAGACTGGCCGCGAAGACGAAGCTGCCCGGTGTCTGAATGCACATCATGGGCACCGACAGACTGCCAGTCTCCTGCAGCCTCCACGTCATGATGATCTGTGGGATGTATTGTACAGCTGCGAGCAGGGTGGCGGATAGCCCGAGGAAGTTGGCCCAGCCACGCAGGTGGGAGGGCGCGGCGTACACGAAGATGATGGAGCCGAGCAGGGCGAATACGAAGAACGCGATGGACACGGCGAGGACGATGATCGCTTCTTTCCAGGTGGGAATCTTAGCGTCTTGCTCGTCGAGCTGCGAGGGCTGGGGGTTGCGAGGGAAGAAGATGAGGAAGAGCATCATGCTATCACATGTTAGTCAGATCACTGTAGTCTAGGCCAAAGAATCATACATGAAGAAGAAACACGCCCATTGCACGCCAATCTGCGCGATCCCAAGCAAAGCAGCTGCGCACGGAAACCGCCCTATCTCGCGGCAACACGCCATGTCGCGCGTGCTCTCGGGCAGTGTGAGTATGTTTGCTATACTAGCTGTGCCGGACACGGTGCCTAGGAGAACAAACATGGGGCTTAGGCCGCGCGAGGAGCGGCGTGCTATGATCTTGTAGTGCTGCGGGAGGTACGATATGAGGATGCCTAGGACAATGAAGCTGGGGCGCTTAGCTGGAGACGTGGAGTGTGTATAAGATGTGCTTACACTGAGACTGCAAAGTTGATGATGTCTGGGTGGGCCAGCTCGCGGCATCTTTTGTGGTCTGTGTGCCACATGGTGGTCGCCATGTTTCTTTGATTACTGCGTGGTGTTGCAGTGCTGGAGTCTGCTCTGCTCCATGCCTGAGCACTGCGCGTGTGACGTGTGACGCGACGGAGCGGCAACTTTAACCGACCTCGGCCCAGCGCGCATCGCCCATCTTCACTCCCACTGCGACTCCAACACAACACCCAATGCGCCCATCTTCCATCACACTCCCACCACCGCCGCGATGGAATTCCTCCCCACCCTCCAAAATGGCATCGACGACCTCAAGCCCTCGCTCTTCGAGATCCTCTCCGAACAACAACTCGCCTCTCTTCTCCCGCCCTCGCTGCGCTACCTGCTCGCCGTCTCCACACACCGATACCCGCGCTACCTACTCCCAGTCCTCAACTCCTTCGATGAAGTCTACGCGCTGATCATGCTGCTCGTAGAGCGCCACTTCCTGCGCACATATGGCGGGTCCTTCACCGAGAACTTCTACGGCATGAAGCGCGCGCGCGTGCTGCGTGTGAAAGGAGGCGAGATTCCACGTGCGCAATTGGGGGCTAGCGATACGGTCAGAGACGCAGTGAAGCTGGGCGAGGGCGATGTGTGGAAGAACTTGGCGGTGCTGGTGGGATTGCCGTGGTTGAAGAGGAAGTTTGACGAGGGATACGATGTGCACGCCGCGCATGCGAATCTGCTGGGACCGGGATATAACAGAGACAGAGATGGGTTGAGGGCTGGGGCAGGGGTGAAGGAGAGGTTCATGCATTACTACAAGTGGTTTCTGAAGAACATCTACCCGAGCGTGAACGCGGCGTACTACTTCTCCATGATTGTCTTCAACATGGCGTATCTGTTCGATGGGACCAAGTATCATTCGCCTTTTCTGTGGATGATAGGGACTCGGATAAGAAGGTTGGGGGCCGCTGATCACGCGGCGATCGAGCTCGCGACCGCACCCAGGAAGGTCGGGCCTGCGCGACCAGGCGAGGGAGGTTCAATCTTCTCGCCAAGGAATATGGCACGGAGCGTGACACCACGACTCCTGAGCTCACTAAAGATTCTCTTACCGACAAGCATCTTTGCGCTCAAGTTTTTGGAGTGGTGGCATGCCTCCGACTTTGCACGGCAATTGTCGAGAAAAGCAGCAGAGAACATCGATCTGCCACCTCCGATATTGCCCTCTCTACCTCCAGCTGCGAAGAGGAAAGACGCCGAGTCCGACGAGAAGCAGCGCCCGTCAACAGCGTCCTCCGAAAAAGCGCAGACCCTAAACCCACCGATCTCCTCAATCACACTCCTCCCCATTCTCACAGTACCGACGCCGCCTTCATCGACGCTGTGTCCGATTTGCGTGACGCCAATTACCACACCGACCGCCTCTCCAACAGGATTCGTGTACTGCTATACTTGTATACATCGATGGGTGGGGGGTGATCATGAGCGTCAAATTGCCTTCATGGAGGGTGCTGCTGGCTTCAGAAGAGAGGGCAACAGCGATGAGGCAGAGGATGAGGATTGGAGCAAGGAAGAAGGGAGCAGAGAAGGCAGGTGGGAGAGTGGCAAAGGAAGAGATGCCGTGACCGGGAGGAGAATACTCGGTGGTACGGAGGGTTTACGGCGAGTGGTTGTGTAAGATACCCATACTAGCAGCAATTCTGTCTGCACGAGCACAGCGACTCTTCAGTCGAGCTGCGTGGCATTGTGACACGAGTTCGTGATTTTGATCATGGCTGGTCACACCAACGTTGTCAATCGCCCCTTCCTCACACCAACATCTCCTCCGCGAGACACACTTTCTACCAAGCCCACCACAACCACAGATGCGGAGCGAATGACTCAGCTCAGGGTCTCCAAGAAAGTCAGCCGCCATGCACGCCGGAGCCGGCTCCGATGAAGATCTCAGAACCACAAGCCAGTCAGCCGCTTACGCAGAATATCACGCATGTCACGCGAAAGAGTCACAAAATAGTGTTACCAAGGCTTTACCAAAGATCAACAACCCGCGTGCATGAGATGGCAGTCAAAGGGCGGCGAACTAAACTGCAGTTTGTCGACGAGCCCCGCATGGAGCTGCCGGATTGGTCCATGGCCTCGATGCAAAAGCGGCTAATGCGAACAGGTTCTGTAGCCACTGTCAAACGTGCCCACTTTTACTTTTTCTATATGGTTTTTGCTCTGCTCCTACTTGTCACTTCAACATTTTATGAATTTCTTTGGTGCTGTTGGGGTAAGGAAAAAGCGTTATCGCTACTAAAGTACAAAGGATTTGCAAACCATGGCCCCACCATCAGCGACCACGAGTCAACCAGTGACCGACTTCGCCAACGATGTCACATCGCAGATGGAAGGCTTCACACAATCGCAAGACATAGCAGAGGAAGCAATCGCACGAGATCTGGAAGAAGATGACTCAGAACCTGAAGACGAACAGGATGATTCATCTTCAGGTTCTTCGACCGTCCGGGAATACTCCATGATCAATTCCTACCGCCGGCCCTCCTATGTCAATCCAGGAGCACGAGGCACATCTATCCCCTCATCAAGCGTACCAGAACGCAACCACCTGTCCTCATCATGGAAAAAGCACAGCCACATCTCCAAGAAAGAGCGGGAAAGCGTCCGAGAAGAGGAACGAAGCTTACTGCGCGACAACAATCTGCTCCCGCCCAAACATCCCCGCTCCGGAAGCGTAGGCCCAGCAAGTCGACTAGCCAACAAGCTATCCTTCTCTGGCCTCCGCAAGATCAAAAGCACCCCCGACGAAGAATCAGCTATAGCATCCCCCGCAGACGAGCGTACAGCCCTTCTTGGTGACCAGCAAGGCGACCCCGACCAACCCTACGGCGGCCTCGCGACCCCGCGCGCCCTCACTAAGAAATGGAACGAAGCCGTCGCCGCCGGAAAAATCACCTCGACCTGGCACCGCGAAGCTAAAGTCCTGTCCAAGTCGTCCGCGCCCCTAATCCTCACTTTCCTGCTCCAATACAGCCTACCCGTCGCGTCCATCTTCACCGTCGGACACATCGGCAAGATTGAACTCGGCGCCGTGAGTCTAGCTAGCATGACGGCGTCGATTACGGGGTACGCTGTATACCAAGGCCTCGCTACATCTCTAGACACGCTCTGCGCGCAAGCCTATGGCTCGGGACGTCCGCATCTCGTCGGCCTACAACTCCAGCGCATGCTATACTTCCTACTCGTCATCACAATCCCCATATCCATAATCTGGTTCTTCGGCGCATCCATCCTCTCCCTCATTGTCCCCGAAGCCGAGACCGCACGGCTAGCCGGTCTCTACCTGCGCATCCTCATCGCCGGCGCGCCCGGCTACGCAGCCTTCGAAGCCGGAAAGCGCTACGTCCAAGCACAAGGTATTTTCAGCGCGACCATGTACATCCTCCTCATCTGCGCGCCGCTCAACGCCTTCTTGAACTGGTTCATGGTCTGGCATTTACGCTGGGGCTTCGTCGGCGCGCCGATCGCAGTGAGTATTACCGAGACCATCATGCCCGTCCTCTTATTCCTATACGTGCGCTTCGTAGACGGGTATCAATGCTGGGGCGGCTTCGACCGGCGCGCGCTGCGCAACTGGATGCCGATGATCAAGCTCGCGCTTCCAGGGTTGATCATGGTTCTCGCGGAGTTTCTAGCGTTTGAAATATTGACGCTGAGCTCTAGTTGGTTGGGTCCCACGGAGTTGGCGGCACAGAGCGTGCTGGGGAGTATCACGGGCATTACGTTTATGATTCCGTTTCCGATTAGTGTAGCGGCGAGTACGCGGATTGCGAATCTCATCGGTGCGACGCTGTCCGGGCCCGCGAAGACGAGTGCGAAGGTTGCGATGGGCGCGGCGGTCGGCGTTGGGTTTTTCAACTTTGCGCTCTTGTCGTTGCTGAGGGAGTATATCCCGCGATTATTTACGCCAGACAAGGACGTGATTAATCTAGTGTCTAGTTTGCTGCCGCTGTGTGCGACGTTTCAGGTGTTTGATGCGGTTGCGGCGAATTGTAATGGGGTGCTGAGGGGCCTTGGGAGGCAGGAGATTGGGGGGTATGTGGGGTTGTTTGCGTACTACATTGTTGGAATCCCCATCAGCTTCGGTCTTGGATTTGGGGCCAAGTGGGGATTGTACGGGCTTTGGACTGTGAGTTCTTTCGACTCCAACGCGTATATGATGTTGAGCTAATGTACGCCAGGGCCCGGCGATTGCGCTCGGTATCGTGGCGATTATTGAGGGCGTGTTCATCTACCGAACGAGTTTTGAGAAGGCGGTCGAGGCTGCGAAGTTGAGGAATTCTGCTGGTTGATTGGATGGGGACTGGAACCTCATGGCGAGATGATTGTTATGTTAGCGATGCATGTGCATGGCGTAGGTTAGACATTACTATTTGCTTTAACGGACACTTTTATATTTTGAACTCGATGCTACATGTTGTCCCCACGAGCGAAGATTGAAATAGCGTACAGGAGTACGCCACCGGAGTATAGCAAGTAGACTGACATTCATCGGACTACAAGTGTAGCTATTACGAGATCCTCCAATCTATTCGAC
>Ga0265780_10000734_pt1 | contig 49559 bp, 63 predicted proteins | sample P1T30metagenome_FD_192432 | JGI IMG/M metagenome (GOLD analysis project Ga0265780, IMG submission 192432) | Plant litter microbial communities from East Loma Ridge, Irvine, California - P1 T30 | ecosystem: Environmental > Terrestrial > Plant litter > Unclassified | place: USA: California... | reverse complement strand
GGTAGGTGTAGGGGGGGGGGGAGGCATGCGTCTTGTCTTGCCTGTCTCGTGGCGAACGAGAGACCTGAGCTTGTTCTGGCTTGCGCATCGACGTGCGCTGAGACAAAAAGTGGAAGATGTTAAGGTAGCCTTGGGGATTCAGCTCCTGTGCTATCAGCGCATGCTCGCCAAGACTCGTGCTGCATGCTGTGATCTCCTGCTGGTCACACATTAGGCCTGACTATGAATCCATAGCCAACTAACACTCAGCCTGAAGAGGCGTATGGTATGCGCTGTAGGATACCTCGAGCTCAAGGCTGTCGTAAAATCAGAAGGCGTCGTACACCGATCTCGCAAAGAAGCAGTCACCTTCTTAATCTGTCTTCCTCCTAATACATAGCCTCATCCCGTCTCAATCCATTCCTCAGGCCAGCATGCGTCTCAAATCTTCTCCACCTTTTCAACAGCTACATAATCGCATATCCCCCGTCGCCACCACTGCCCTTCTTAACCCACCCATTCTCCCCCTTCTTTCCCATCGCCCTCTCCTTCAGCCACTCCTCATCATGCCCGACGATCCTCGCTGCCTCTTCATGCGTGACGTGCATCTTCTTAGCTTTTCGGTCCTGGTTGTCTTGCTTCAAACGCTGCCAGCGGGATTTCTTGGGAGATTCACTAGGTGGGGAAAAAGAGGTGTGTTGCTGTGCATGCTGATCGTCGCGAGGGGCTGTCGGATTTGATGATAGCCATGGCTCTTTATGCGGTCGATCCCTGGCAAACTGCGGTTGTGATGGAGTTGACTGTGTCGATGAATATGGTGGTGGTGGCGCGTCCTCATGGAGGGAGATTTGCGCGTTGTATACTGGAGATGTAGACATGGTGGTTTCAAGGGACGAGGTTGGTAGATGGCCAGGATCGCGGACGTTATAAAGATTCCATGATCTTCAATGGCACGCCTGAGGCTGTAGTGGTCGGGATGACAGAGGCCAAGGCTTCATCCGGAAGTCGGATTGGTAGTTTGCTTGGCTGAGGGAGTGATTTCATGACGATGAAGCATGACGACCAAGCAAGACTGATTCAGGAGGAAAGAAAAAGAGATAGATCTTTGATTGATGCTGGAAAGATGAATTTATAGCGCTCGAAACTTTACCTCCGATCCTGATCAGAGCGTCTTGAGAGAAGCAGACAAAACCCACAGTCGCAACTTCTAATGCCGGGTTAATCATCAAACTCAATATTCCTGATGCGCCTGAAGTCTGTGTAAACTTCGTATATTTTACTACTACCTCAATGCATTCGTGAGGCACTCTACTGCGACAAGTTTGAGCGGTTTATGACAATATTAACAGCCTCAGAACTCATGTAACGAGATTGAGAAGTACAACGTTGCAGCAAGCCAAGCTAGATTGCATTGCAGTCCATTATGATGTTTGATGGTGGAATGGTGTTCGGTGAAGGTGTGTGGGTGGTGGGGCGGCCTATCGATAGCGACTTCCGTTTTGGAATTTTGGTAAATCTTGGCATCCCACCACAGGACAAGCGCACGCTGTAACAAACACGCACATCAACGCCCGCGACCCAGCGCTCCCGCCCCCTCGAACCTATAGGCCTATTACCACGCGCCAATCACTATGCCGGGCCCCAAGAATACGATCCTCATCGAGGGCAGCTTCGAGGAGCTTACCGACGAGTTCGCACAGTACATCGACTCCCTCAAAAAATCCCAGGGCGAGGAGGCCTCAAACCTGCAGGGCGAGACGGCAGAGCTGCTGCAGGAGAACAAGAAGGATGATGTACTCAAGAAGTTGGTCGTCGGAGCACAAGCGCTCAATCAGGCGCCGGAGAAGGGTATGGGCGCAATGCTGCACTGAAAGAGAGACATGGAGGGGCTAACAGTGTGCGCGACAGAGTTCATTGCAGCCTACAACCTGCTGATTCATCTCGTAAACCAGTCGCCGAGCGTCAACATGTACCTGCCCAAGATCTGCCAGAACCTCAGCGCCCCGATCTCGTCATCGCCCCAAAACGGTGGTGGCCTTGCTCTTTCGATTCTCAGCACAATCTTCAACACCACTTCGGCTGGCAGTGAAGTGCGGTACCACGTGCTTCTTGCTATCCTGCGTGTCATTCGCGCGACTTCCAACTTCGAGACTCTGCGACCACAATTGAAGCAGCTGGACAAGTGGTTAGAGGCCTGGGAGACAGAGGAGGAAGACTCCCGCAAGCTATACCTTGCAGTAAGCGACGTCGCGTCAGACGCTGGCGAGAGCGAGCAGGCATACACATACCTTCTCCGCGCACTGCGGACATACCCTTCAGAGGAGGCTTCATCACCAGAAGCCCGCGAACTTTCCCTCCGCGCCCTCAAGTCCGCCCTCACCCACCCCACCCACTTCGACTTCCAGGACTTGACCGACCTCGACTCGATCCAGGCCCTCCGCAACTCGGACCCCATCTTCTTCCAGCTCCTCGAGATCTTCAACTCGGATTTGCTTGACGACTACAACGACTTCAAGGACGAGCACGATGGCTGGGTCGAGGAGTCTGGTCTCGACGGTGCGGCACTGAACCGCAAGATGCGTCTTCTCACACTCGCCTCCATGGCTGCGTCAGCAGGTCAGACCCGATCCCTGCCATACGACAAGATCGCAAAGGCCCTGCAAATCCCCTCCGAGGAGGTCGAGATGTGGGTCATCGACGTGATCCGCGCCGGGCTCGTCGAGGGCAAGCTCAGCCAGCTCAACCAGACCTTCCTCATCCACCGCTCAACATACCGCGTCTTCGGCGACAACCAGTGGAGAGAGGTCTCTTCAAGGCTCGACATGTGGCGGAACAGCTTGACTGGTGTGTTGCAGGTCATCCAGGTGGAGAAGCAGAGGTTCTTGCAGGAAAAGGAGGAAGAGGCGAACAAGGCAGATAACAAGTACGATTCGGCAAGGGGTTTCCAGGGGGCGGACAGAGGAAGCAGCCTAGAGCACTGGACGATGACATGGGTTTGGAGTAGAGGAGGCTCGCGATAGAAGGATGCATGCCTGACGACACCTGCACGACACGGGTAGAAAAGGGCGGTTGCATTCAAGGCTTTTCTGGGATAACGAACAGCAGTCTTCGTGCTGCAAGTAGAGAAAATTCGATATGTACTGTGCAATCATTCTATGGGAGCCGTCTATCGTAATGATGTCCAAAGAACTATGCGTTCTGCGTCTGCACAAACTTGAGCTTGATGGGCTCAACACCCCTCTCGGCAAAGAACTTTTGGACATCAGCGTAGACCTCGTTCGGGTCCCGCTCGGCGTTGACCTTGACTACCCTGCCCTGCTTCTCAAACTCGTCGACCACGGGCATGCTCGTTTCGACAAAGGTGCGGAAGCGCTTCTTGATCGACTCGAGGTTGTCGTCGGCGCGGCCAGACGTCTCGCCGCGGTGCAGCAGGCGCTTCTCCATGACGGCCTCGGAGCACTCGAAGAAGAGGGTGAACTTGGAAGGGACGACGGTGCGCTCGAAGGCGTGGGCTTGATCGAGTTTACGCGGGAAGCCTAGGTTGCACATATCAGCCCTGCCCCTCCTATACCGATGCATAATACATACCATCAATCAAGAACAGCCCCTTCTTATTCTCGCCCGCAATGCTCGCCTTCATAGCATTCTCCAACAACTGGACGGTAACCTCCATGGGCACAATCGTGCCCTCCTTGATGTACGTCTTGATCATCTCGCCGAACTCGCTGCCTGGGCGGTCTTGCTCCTCGCGCAACAGGTCTCCAGCAGAAAGGTGCTTGAAGCCATAGTCCGAGACGAGTTTCTGGCACTGCGTACCCTTGCCCGCACCAGGGCCGCCGAGGACGAAGATAACAGTGACCTCATCCGCCGACCAAAGAGAGCTGGTGCGCGTCGCTGCGCCGAGGTTGTCGATAGCAGGCATCTTTCACTTCAATGTAATCGTCTTAATGGGGATGCGATGGTTTAATGTTGCGTCCGCTTGGTGCAGGATTGGTGCTCGAATAGCCAACTACAGGACCCTGAGGCTTATACGCAGCTTCTTCTTTGCGCTGGTCGACAATCTTCTTGAAGAGAAAGCTGCCGAGGGCGAAGATGCCGACTATGGGCCAGACTTTGAGAGGCGACTTGGAGGGTGGGGCAGAGATGTGTGATGGGGGTTCGTTGGGGCCCGTGGGTTCGCCGGGTTGACGTAGGCGGGAGGCGTGGGGGCGCGAGGTGGTGAAGCTGCGAGACAGCAATTGAGGGGTGCGGAAGGTGGCTCTGAGGGCGGTGGTGGTGGGAGACATGGCAGATGGGTGGCAGCGGTATGACGGGGTTGGCTGGGGGTGTTTGTGCAGCTCTCTTTTCGTTAGCGTGCGTGCATTAGCGTCATCGAGCACCTGCATGCATGGATAACGCCCTCACCTTCACGTCTTTCGAAGGGAGAGTGAAGTCGTTGCTGCCTATACAGGCTTCTATTTGATCAATCTAAACATCACTGCTAACCTCACAGCGACTCACAAAAAATACTGCAACAGCACTTCGGCTTGACGTTTGATATCGACTAAAGCATCATCTAATACGACTATATTACCCATTCAACGCACTGGAATTGGTTGAGACCGTAAAATCCCTTCAAATTACTGATCCGTTTCTCGAATTCCAAGATCGAACAGCAGTAATGGGCCCATCAACCTCCCTCTTCTCCCGCACTCGCCCCAGCAAATCCACTCCCAAGAAAATCCGCGGCTTCCTCTCCCTCCCCGGCGAAGTCCGCAACCAAATCTACGCCTACTACTTCGCCTCCCAATTCCGCTGCGAAATCGCCTCCAAAAGCGCCAACTTCCACGCACCCGCGCCCAAAACCGTCAAGCTCTGGGCCGGCTCATACTCCACCAAGTCCCCATCACTCCAATACACCTCACCAACCAAGTCAGACACCCCACTAACCATCCGCGTCTCCCGACCACTGGGCAAGTACACCCTCGTCCGCGGCCTCCAGACAAACTGGTTCTCCTCGCTATTCGCCGTCAATCTAGTAAGCAAGCAACTCCACGCCGAGACACTACCATTCCTCTACCAAAAAACCAAATTCGTCTTCGACGCGCCAAACCGCATCCTAGCTTTCCTCAGCACCGTGTCAAACTCGAAGCTGGCACACATCACCAAGTTGCAAATCCACTACAGGACGTACGGCGCGCCCCGCATGGCTGCAGACCGCGTGTGGCAGGATAAGCATCGACAGAGCTGGGTCCGCGCGTGCACTGCGGCGTCGAAGAAACTCGCCAACTTGCAGAGTCTCGCGATATTCATGCGCGTGCTGGACTCGCCGTTGCGCTTTAATCTGAGGGAAGCGTGGGTGGCGCCGTTGTTGCAGTTCCGGCGCCTTGCGCGCGACGCCGGGACGCTTAGGGCTGTGGACGTCGACTTCCGCACCGGCGTGTCGGGCTTCAAATTTGCGAATCCGGCGGTCAGACATGCGAGTGAGGATCTGCATCGCTTGTTTGGCCAGGCGGTCAGACTCGCTCTACTTGGGGCGAAGGAGGAGGTGGCTATGAAGGGGTTCAATGATGCGTGGGAGGGCGAGCATGAGATGTGGCAGTTTCATTTGGGGTATGGGAAGACGGGGTGGTGAGGTGATAGAATCCTTGCATATGAGAAGGTGGGAGTGGGAGTTCATGGCGTTTTACGGATATTGGGAAGATTCAATATCATCTTAACAAGCACATGAGTAGCTACAAAAGCAGCAACTCATTCGGGCTATCCTAACAAGCAAACCACATAATTGTTCTACGAAAGACATGTTTCCAATTGCTCAATCACTAAAACGTTGCCCCACCGCATATTCCAACTCGAGCTCTTTGCATTCCTCCTCCACGCTGTGCAGTGTCGATCGTTGCCAACGACACCCAAGACGGGAGTAGATCCACACACTTGAAACGTAGTTGTGCAAGCAAGGCACGAATTGAAAATGAAATAACAGACAAGCAGATCACATTAAGATAGATTTGTAGACTTGCAAAAGAGTCATGTCATTGTAATATGAACAGCGAAACTGTTGAATGTCTTGTATCAGAAGTGCCATTTCAAAGATTTGCTTCATAAGTCGTAAAGCCGCCCGCCCAATTGTACGATCAAAAACGAATCGTACGGGTTACAATTTGAGTGTCCACTTCCCTGTGTGACACTGTCCTAAACGCCGTCCGCTTATTGTACTGACGAAGCCTCATCATAGTGCGTGACAATTTGTTACCATACCCAAGCGCCGAGAAAAGCATTTGCTTGATGTGTTGTGACAGAGATGAAGTCCAGATGTCATGCTGCTGCCAGGTGGCGCTGAAGAAAACGCCGTCATACTTCTTTGCAACATGCCAGTTGCGTAAAGTGTCTGTGTGTAACCCGAAAGATTTTCCCAACGCGCCTGTTACGTGATGTGTGTCGGACTGTACCGTCCGAAAACCGCAAGAAAGTGGCCATTTTCGTCCACATATGTCAAGTTATTGAGATTGATAAGATGGCTCGGATAGAATCGATGTCGTTCCTTATCCGATTGTAGCGATTATAAGTCCGGCTAGTGTCGAAAAGCGGTGGGCGACATTTGCACAGCAAAATTCGGCTACACTTCGTAATGCTAGTCATACATGGTGAAAGGATCTGCGGGACCTTTATCCTGAATATGGTCCTGTTAGAGAAGCATCAGCGACAGGAAGGCAACGTAAAGCGTGAGAGCTGCAAAGAGGGCATACCAGAGATTGTAGATAGTTACAGCTTCCCCCTCATCTAATCCATGTAGAAATCACCCTTGAGGATTCGCTCCTGCATGGCGTCGGGGACCTTGGGTTGCTTCGGCATCTCGCGGGCCGGCGGCTCCATGATGGCGACGCTCTTAGCTCGCTGGTGGCCATGTGGCCCCAAGGACGGGGGGGGACCGGACATGGAGCCTCGCTCAGCTCGAGTACGGAGGTTCTCCGCGAAGTTGTAGCCTTCGCCTGTGATTGGTGATGTCAGCAAGCTGTTTGCAAGGTCATTCTCAGAATGCTCGGTAACATGCTCGGCTATGGAGGGTGGTCTGATGTGGGAGATGGATTTGGATCTGAAAGAACCAGGGGAAAGGGGTCCCAGAAGAAATGAAGAGGGGGAAGGCAGGGAACGCGACAATGAAGACAGACCTCGACCTCGACCAGTCGGGGGAGAGGAGGCTTTATGGACGGAGGGTCTACCATTTGGGTTCCCGACGCTCCCATTGCTCTGCCTAACGTCCCGCAGGGCGCGTGCACCGAAGCTTAACCGTCGAGCAAAGGGGGTCGCTGGGTTGCTGCTAGCAGCTGAATTGGAGGGGGCATAGTCGTCCTCAAAAGGACTCTCGTCGACGGAGCCCGAGTTGGCACTGGAGATGCTCTCCGTGCGTGTGCGAGGGGTCTGGAGGAAAGGCGAAGTCTGGCCAGGCGAGGCCCCGAGCCCAATGGTCGTGAGAGAGAGCCGCCGTCGTTGGGCGTTGGCAGCAGCTGTGGTGATGGGGCCTGAACCCCCCGGGCCCTGTTGACCAACGTAGCTGCCGGAGCGGCCAAACAGGTCCTGGAAGGTCTGAGAGGTGACAGAGGCACGTCGCCGGTCCGTTGCGGCGGGCGAGGGTAGCGGGGGGGAGTTGTTGTCGTTCGACATGGTGTGGAATGAAATGGCAGAGGTTTGGTGTGAAAAGAAGTCGAATTGGAGCGCTGCAAAGGAGGGTGAATGTAGCAAGTTCAGGTCGCGTGGGTACTTGTTGGCAAGTCGAGTGATGTGTCTGGAATGAGAGCAAGGAGGGCGTTGCGAGTTGATATGTCGATATGCGCACAGACGACAGGGTCCCACGCTACCGGGCTGGAGTGCTCAGCGTGTACGTCAGCGGGGCAATGGCGTGATAAGCGAGGTTGATGCACAGGGGAACTGTGACACTGAGAAGGAGGTGTTACGACGACTGGCAGGACAATTTGAGGAGCTGCAAAGCAGAAGAGAGGGGGAATGATGGGCAGGGCTGTAATATGGCCAGCGCGGTGGTGAATCAAAAGGAGGGCTCGGCCGCACCCCAGCGGCATGGATCAACTCTTGTTTGGAGCGCTAGCGACGCTGTAGGTTTAGCCACGCTTCCCCGCAATGCACTCCTTCGAGGAACAAAGCGTCTCATGTGGATACGGCGACATGGCTAGCATCCCGCGCACCCAACCACATTCTGTGCAACTCGAGTCTAATTGCTTCCCCCCGCCGTCGCGCCAGCATCAGCAGGCATCGGCCCACCATCCTGCCATCTACAACCCACAACGATCATCATCGTGTCCGTCCAAGCGCGGATAAGCCTGAGACGAGCGTCTTGGTCACATGCCCACCACTAGAATCGTCTCGTTTCTTCGGCCCACTTGCACTTATCGTTATGCTTTGGTGCACAACCCCAGGGCCATTGTGCCGCCCTTGGTTTTCGTATCACAACTTCAGCCGGATTGGCAGCCAGGCATCCAGCCACTATCTATCGACTAAGCAGCCTCCAGGATGGCTCCCCTCCGGGCACTGCGGAAGCAGCTCGCTGAATCAATGCGCGTGAGATGTCGCTTACGACTCAAAGAAGCGGGGGCTTTGGAGTGGAGAACGAACAGGCTCACACCTCCTCTGAAAATCATTGTCTAGCAGATTCATGTGAAAACAACGAGTAGAAACACACACACCTCCTACCCTCTTTATAGCTTGAGAGGCTGTCAGCAGTACGAGCTGAGTGTGCTGGCGCCACTGCTTCTTACACCGTTCCCATCTACGAACGATGGCATCTACATGGCGGGTTGGTGGCTGTTTGAACCGGGCCTTTACACAAACTAATGACCGCGACGTTGTACGAGTCGTAGTGAAGTCGTCTCCTATTGGTCCCCTAGGAGCTGCGCTGTGAACGTGAGTGCAGTTGGTCCTACCAGACACGGACCCCGACATTCGTGCCAGATGCTCGGTCAGGGAACTGCACTATCAGCGAATAGATGATGCAACTCTGAAGCAACACTGTTTAGCATGTGTAGGGACGATAGCTCACGCTTCGATCTGCTGAGCGCGAAGCTCCGTGCTTGTGATGCGACTATTGTTGCCTGTTCGAAACAGCAGGCGGGTCGTTCCGCTGCTCTGGATCTATGCGCTGAAGACTTGGCATGTACCTACTGTATGGTTGTGGGTACATCAGCTGAGGTTTGCAGTCTTTACGGGGCTCCCTGCTCTCATCACATGTAAGTGTATGTCCAAAGTCCCAGTATAATCACGTATAAAGGTGTGCTGACGCAGGTTGGCGAGAATGTAGCCTCGTTGCAAAATTCGAGATCAAATTTGTTGAGAAGCTAAATGAACGAGTGTAAGAAGTGATAAAAATTGTGATCAGAGAATGAGAAATATGAAAGACCATCGTCTGCTACAGGCATTATGGCGTGGAGGCGCGCGATAAAAAAACGTGTCCAGGTGGTAGCAGAGGAGAGACGCATCAAGGAAAGACATGACATCGCTCGAGCATGACAAGGGATATCAAAGACGATGGAGAAGAACAAGACTTGCTCGAAGAGCATAGAGAAAGTGAAAAGCTCAAAGAGACAGACAGTAGGAATAAGGAGTGGAACAAATACAGAAGACCGCCAACGCCATACAAGTAAAGACAAGAAAATGAAAAATGCCGGATAGCTCCGCTGTAGTTGGCAGGTGCTAGGACGCAGTGCTACTCCTGCATGGTGCGCTTTGGTTCACCCTCACGAACCTCAGAAGACGCTCTCTTGCGGCTATCGTGCACAAATCTTCGAAAAGTGTTCTCGTAAGACGAAGGAGTATCCGCGTCAGCTAGCTTCTGCTCGATGCGTTGCAGGACTTCCCAGTGGCTTTGAAGTACATCCTCTTGAGGCAAAGATCGTAGGGCATCGAGGACGAACATGGGGTTACCATCCCTGTGTGAGCCAATAAGCGCGACGAAGAGGTTGTTCTCCACAGGGTCTGATGGAGCTTCCAGACCCAGTAGATTATGTTCGTATGAGTTGACGTTGCGCTTTACTACTTCATCCAAGATGGTGATTAGGGCCGCGGCGGCTCGGACTGCTATATCGCGGGTGTCGGGATCGTCCGCGTTTTGTTCACAACAGAAGTCGTCAATCGCGTTGACCAGAGATTTGAGCTGCCCAGCGCAATTTGGAATATCAAGCCGCAGGGCATCAGGAGAGGCATCGACTGAGCCATGTGTAATGTATTCGTCCAAGGCATGGAATGTGCGGGTTATGCGGCTATTGATCTTCTGGAAGAAGACACGGCACTGGAAGTCTGGATCAATGACATCGCGGACTTGCAGGAACAGGCCAGGGTCGCGGATAGCATACTCGGAAAACAGCTTCGCGAACTCTTGATACTTCCTGGACCGTTCGGATGTCAGCGGTGAATCTGGTGTCTTGAACTCCCCGGGCAAGGCCTCTTGAGGCTCAAATACGGAGAGCATGTTTGTGATCTCGTCTTTCATATCGTCTTCATCCTCAGGCAAGTCTTCCTTCTGCAGCACCCATTTCAAGTCACCTGCTACGCCCTCCAAGCCTTTGTTGTTGAGGATCTCCACAGGTGTTGTACTCTGCACGGTCGATCCGTCCGGTGAGAATTGGACAGGCTTTTCGTCGAGGTACTCCGGAGCAGTTGATAGGATCTGGTCGACCAACCAGTAGATATGCTTCAACACGGTCAGCAAACGCCGCCACGACAACAATGTGTGCTCATACTTTACAAGCAAGACCTTTATCATTGGCTCCGCAGGTACATGTCGGTCTTCGAAGCTCTCCTCCAATCGAAACGGTGATGTCGTCGTCGATGTAAAACTGCTTCTTTCCGTCGATCTCCTGATCAGTTGAAAGTGCGCAGTACTTCATCTTGATCTCGTTCTCCTCCAACCCCTTCTTGACTCGCTGCCGTAAGTCGCTATCAAAGTTCGAGACATTGTACTGTAGATTGTTTGTCGATATGACAAGAGCGGGTACGGAAGAGCTTTGTGCAGGTGATTCGATAGATGGTAGCGGCTTATCATGACTTTTGTCCGATGACGATCCGGATCCTGATCGGGCTGCTTTTGCGGCCCCAGCACGAGTCGTCACCATTTCCTCTCTGAGAGAGAGTTTTGAGAACTGCTCCGCTGACATGAAGGCCGTCCAGATGAATGGTTTTGGTAGTGATAGTTCAGGTAGGATACTATATATCGGCCAACCTTGCAAGCATACGCCACGGTCTTAGTTGATGCCTCAAGGAATTGATGAATGTCCGCCATATTCGAACGGCGCTTAACGAGTAGGCCTTCTGTGCCGTACTAACATTGGGGCGTGAACCCGGTTGTGGCTGTCCGGAGAGTAACCGAAGGATCGTGATGTGGTCCTCGCCGCCGCTGTTCTGCCTGGCTAACTGTAGGCAGCATAGGGCCGGTATTGAGAAACCAATAACTGTAAGGCTCCAATGCCATCACACTAACCTCTTGCATCATGCCCAGACCTATGCTGTCAGCGAGCACAACAATCCAGATGGCATTGCTGTGATGTTGAGGTTTTCTAGAGATTCCGATTTGTGCACCAATAGAAGCATTATAGCTCTCGGACACGCTTACCGCAAGCGAGACCATTTAACCGCAACTGGTTAAATTTGGGGCTGCGCTGGACCTAGCTCTTTCCTGATCAAGGAAGTTTTGGTGTTTTGCCGCCGAGCATGGACGCCCAAGGCCGCTAAATGGCTCAGAGAGGCTGTGATGCTGCAGTGCGCGCTTTCATGTCACCGCAGCCGCGGCGAGGCTCGTGATCGCTACTGCAGATAAAATGGTGGGTCGCAAGGCTCCAATGCTCTGGTACGTGAACCACAAGCAAGAGGCCATGTATCAGTATTCGTGAAAATTTGGTGAGAGCGGATCCCAGAAGCCGGTAGACGGTGAAATGTTGTGAGTAGTGCATGTTAGCAGTATGCTCAGCCCTGCGCGGCGTTGGTGTCGAGCACAAGAACCCTGCAGCTGCCAGTCGACACTCGAGATGTCAAACACACGAGGCTGACTGCTTGAAGGATTATTAACCTCTTTGTGAAGCTTCTGACCGCATGAACGACCGTCATGCGTGGCAGCTTTTCGATGGCACAACTTAGAACACCTGGCAACCAGGACTGTGTGACCTTGAACGGCCCCTACGTATACTGCGCCTCCACATCTGCTGGCGCGGATCTTCCTAAGACTGTCAGCTGCTGTCCGCGGTGTCGTCTTAGCATACGAGGCTGCTTGCCGACCTGCACCATCATGAGCAGACTGCGAATAGTGATCCGAATCACATAGTGGGATATGAGCCACGGGATGTCAGGCTAAAACAAAATCGAAATTAAGGGTATTTGAATCCTTCGTGCTCATGAAATGCCAGTAAACAATCGCGACTCGGGCTCAGACTGCAAGGGCGGGCCAGATGAGGAAATCTTGCGACCCAGGGCAGACTCACGTAGTCATGCGAGCCAACCGGAGGGTCTCTGTAACCGCCTCATGAAAGAAAGCAGAGTTCGATAAGGCATATCGCCCCAAGTTGTTAACTGGCAAGCTCGATCGACGAGCGGATAAGTCGCATAAATGACCCGATCATATGGCCGTCCTGCGGCGCAGTGGCCGAACACACAATCGCGGCATACGGCGCAGCCGTCTAGTGTGGTACGGATATCTGAGGTAGTGACGGACCGCGCCTTGTGTATCAAAAGGAGAACCTTCATCCATGCGACGTGCATCCTGTCATCGGCCGGCGTTGTTGGGTGGCGGTACCGGAAAGGATCTGAAGAATCTCCACGGCGGAGGCCCTCTTGCGAATTGATCAGTGAGGCGAAGTCCAAGTCTAAGGCATGTCAGTGGAAATCTGGTGGTACGGAAAGCAAACTCACGTCTTACCTGCCACTCCCCCCCATCGTGCGTGATGCACTTCCATAGACCGAATTTTCGAGAGAGCTTTGCCCAGAGTTCTGCTCTTTGTTCTTCCCCTTTTCTACGACATGTCTCAAGGATATACCTCCCCACGGAAGGCCTGACAGTGTGTGATTGTTCGCAATGTCTTGGGGTTCCGGAGAAACATATGCACTGCTAGCTCTGCGCTGGTTGTCTGCTTCTCGGTCCGACTCTTCTCTTTGCTCTTTGACTTTGTCACCTGCGGAATATTACTCCTAATTCATGAATATAGAGCCCTCTCGAATATAGACTTACGAAATCTTCTCTGTGCTAGTTTGTTCTGGATTTTCCGCCTCTCGTTTGGGTCTTTCACCTCAGACCACTCATCGGACTTGGTCCTCGACATGTCTTTGTCCATGACGTACTGGCTATCTTCGGGAGACATTGATTGTTGTTTGTTAGACTGGCCATCCTGAGACATGATAAATGGGCGATAGGTATCGGAGAAGAGCGACCAGATCCGGAGGTGAGGGTAGGAGCGGTAGCAGGATAGTATAGTCGTCCCCGATGTGTAGGCTCGGACAAGTGATGATCCAGAGGGACTGACTCAGAGAATGTCTTTCAAGAAACGTAGTGCCTCGTGACAGGTCTGCACCCAATCCTGATAGATGCGATATGACAAGGAGTCACCCTGAACAGTTTCAAGATTGATGCGTAGCGGATGCCTGCTGCAAGAATGTAATACCAAAAGAGATCTGATAGCTTAAAGTATACACGCGGCTCTAGAGAAGGTAACGAGACTCTTATTGTTGACACACGATCGACAAAATGGGGTTGCGGGACAGAGAACCCACAGCCATCAGCCGCAGGAACCACGAAAAGAACTCTCCCCATCGGTCATATACGACGTAGGGATTGGAACCCTTGATGGATATGCTGATGTACCGGTCTCTTCCGCAAGTAGACTGGGTCACAAAGGTATGGAGATGGAAAGTAGCGTCAGAAGTGGAGAGGACATTACAATGAAGACGATGCGTCAAATCGAGACCGGAGACCACGACATACTGACCAAAGCAGGACAAAGGGATCTGATACAGCCTAAGGAGAGACAATCGCTTTCTCCGTAGCTGAATACACTACCGCCCTGTGATAATCTGTAGGACGAAAGGATTGACCGGCTAGGACTCTCTAGCATGGCCTGCAGTGCCGTGGTTCGTTCAACGGTCCGATGCGGATCAATGATACCAATAGTAGGACCGAAATGATTGGTAGGCAGATACCTCGAGTAACGCCCTTGTGTGTCCCGGTCAGAAAGTTGGGCGTGCTCGCAGAGTACCTGCATTGCTTGCTACCATTAGGTCGGTACCAAGGGTCGGCGGTGCCGTTTGCTGTCATCCTATATTTGGGCTAAGGCACCGACTTTCCAACGTTGGCTCAAGTTGATCAGGGCAGCATATGACGATGTAGGTGCCGGATGTGGTGGAATCGTGGCTGTGCTTCAGCCTCAAGCAACTGATGGATCGCGGAACGGACAATCGACATACTGCATAAGATTCCAGTAAGCTGCGAACGGACTGGCAATGATGCTTGACCCGTAAATTTTGCAAGATCAAAGAGATCTGGTGGGATTGCATAGCCGTGCTATAGCCAGTCCTCGAAGAAGCCTGGAACCCGTGTATGACTCCCCCAGCACGGTGCAAGTATACCAATGGCATGCAAGCGCGCAGACGACATAAGCGTATTGGTGAAATTTCGCTGTTGTGCAGTCTTCGAGGCATGGATTGAGGGTGGAAAGGGCGGGTGCAAGAAGCGTGCAGTTGACTTCAGCGGTGTCTGGAGATGACCTTGTCCTTGCTAGGCATAGTGCAGCCTCCAGCCGCAGTCATGATTGGCCAAAGAGCGTGGCGCAGCTCAAAACCCCCATATGCTGACCGCTGGACATTGCTAGTATACTTGACCATACTTGACATCATGACCGGACGGCACCGATAGTACGCACGCCGGATCTCTTCCCCGTGCACGTTTGTGATACTCTCGATGTCAAGATCATCGGTTTGGCCGGGAAGGCAAGCCACGCGTGTATGCCTTGAGGCATGTTAGTTGTCGTGAGACTGGGTATGTTGAGGTACTATTTCTTGGCACATATGGGATCTCAGCCGCAGTATGGACCTCTAGATACGACGACGTCGATGAAAGGAGCAGTAGGGTTTCTGGCGCTAGCAAGGCCATCGATGTCTCCCCGCGTGTTCATGATGGGTGAGATGCACAGCCTCTCTTGGCCGCCGGAGCGAGCGAGCCCAGAGAAACGTCTCACGTTGACACGACTCGCAATGGATACTGCGGTTGCGTGCATTTGGAGTGTGCGTGAAGCGATCGTGCACATGTGGCGCAGAAAATGTTCCGACCCATTTAGAATCGACGCGCGCCGCAATGAATTCAATAGCAGTCACAAGAAATGTTTGTCTGTGATTAAGTCCTACTCATCTAAAGGATGGCAATGAGTAGGGTGGAGTAGACACGGTCCTGCTAAAAACCTATTTCAATCTTCCACTAGAAGGAATGTTGCTCCGAGGCCATGGAGAGCTGATCGGGGAGCAGGCAATCGTGGGATAGCACTAATGACGACACAGGCGGCTCCTAGAACGACGAGATACTGATCGTTCCGCATCAAGGAGGGTGGCTGCGCGTGTCTCAACAATGAGATTGTTGATGTTGATGGTGGAAGAAGAGTCGTTGGAGCGCGAGGAAAAACTCGGACTAAGTGCGCCCCGGTTGCGGGCCCAAGCTCAGCCTTGGCGGGCTGCGCAACAAAATTCTGCCCGCTGGAGCGTCCCTTTCTGCTCTTTACACACAATCATACAAATCGAGCGATTAATCAACGGCCACACGTAGACCCTACCATGTGGTTGTCATATTTGCGCTCCAGAAGAATCGACTGGCACTTTTAGGCTTTTTGCATCCACTTCAATGATGCTTGAAGCCACCTGCGTGACCACACATAGCACACTGCTGTATGAGCTTTGATGAACCTTTGGGTGCTTGATGCTTGAGGAGGCCTGATTGATGCCCGTTGGAATTTGGTATAATGTCCGAACCGGAAGCTTACGTTGCGTACTCTCTTAGAAAAGCACCGACAGCTTCTCATGTGAGCTTGAGGATGGCATATGGCGGAGAATATGACGGCGACTTTCGACATAGATGTTCCGACGTTGACCTGTGAAGACTTGTGTCTGTCATGTGTTTCGCAAAGCCTTTGGTCCCTGAATGGTCTCCAGGAATCGGTGAAATGATGAGATTCGCATATCGTGCTTGGGCTGACGGGACGGGGCTGCGACGCTAAACCCTGGCTCTGGAGCTGCCATGTGGTGGACGGGTACGCATTACTCGTCATCGCGTCTAAACTAAGAACGAACTCTTCGGTCCCCTATTGCCCTACGTCTTTGCTCGGACATGGAGCTGCTCTACCTACAATAACCGGTCCTACACTTCCGGCATAACTAAGCCTGCGCCGAACCCCACGTGAATACCTCTGATTAGGTTGCGCACGTTCAGCCGGCCGCTCCCTATTCCTATCACCCGTTTCGCGACCGGCGCATTCGCTCGAGCAACATGGCATCGGCCCTGAACAAGCGCCAGCAGGCGCGCAATGAGAGGACGCTGCAGGAGCTGATCAAGACGGTCCCGGGCAACAGCACGTGTGCCGATTGCGGTGCAAAGAACCCAGGTTAGTAGTATGCGCGCACATGTAGCTGGGCACATGCTTACCGTGCAACACAGGATGGGCAAGCTGGAGCGTAAGTGACCAATTCCGCGAGCCTTCTAGCACATGATGCTATAGCGGGCGCACGATTGCGAGTACAGACACGGGACTAACCGCCGTTGCAGCTGGGCATCTTTCTGTGCATGCGATGCGCCGCCCTCCACCGCAAGCTGGGAACGCACATCTCCAAGGTCAAATCGCTGAGCATGGACAAGTGGGACAATGCCCAAGTAGACGTAAGACGGTTCGCGCGAGCTTCATACGCAGCTACTGACTTGCATCCAGAACATGAAGCGCATTGGCAACTCCGAGTCGAACAAGACGTACAACCCGCGCAACACGAAGCCGCAGATTCCCATCGACATCGACGAGGTGGACAGCGCCATGGAGAGATACATACGGCAGAAATACGAGCAAAGAGTGTACATGAACGACCCACGGCTAGGCACGCGACAGAACACGGGCAGCACCAGCTCCGAGGACCGCCCACCGCCATTACCACCGAAGCCCACGGGTCGCTTTGGCTTCGGACTGCGAAAGGCAGCGACATCGCCGCGCCATCTGACCCCGCCTCTGTCCCCCGGCCTGGGAAGCTATGGACAGGACGCTTCTCCCCCGCATATCAACAAGCCGTCTCGCGTCTTTGGGTCCAACATACAAACATCGGGCGACGGGCTCGAGTCAAAACTGGCGACTTTGCGAGACATGGGTTTCCCCGACGATAAGCGGAACATGACCGTGTTGAAGGGTCTCAATGGCAATCTGGATCGAACCGTGGAAACCCTGATCAGGCTGGGCGAACAGAACCCGGTGAGGTCAAGAGGAAGCACGCCAACTCCGCCAGCGAAGGCGGACATGAACGGCCTGAGCTTCGACAGAATCAACTCGGCGTCGGCTACAACCGCATCTACCAATCCATTCGATGTCCTGGATGCATCCCCCGCACCGCAGCAATCGCAACCACAACCCTCACAGCAGTCGTATGACGGGTCTTTTGCACAGGTAGCCTCGCCGCCTAATTCCTACAACCCATTCTTGAACCAGGCACAGCCAGTACAATACCCGCAACAGCAGCCAGTGCAGAACTACCAGCAGAACCCGTATGTGCAACAACAACAACAACAGCAGCAGCAGCAGCGGCAGCAGAGTCCTGACCAATCCATGCAAAACATGCAGATATCCAACCAGGCTCAACAGCCGCTCTTCCCCAACCGCACAGGAGGATACGGACCAACATCGCCACCATTTGCCCAGACAAACCCATTCCAGCAATCGTTCACGCCCCCGCCAATGCCACAGATACCCGAGCAGTACAGCTCCTTTTTCCCACCACAGCCACAGTACCAGTCCATGTCTTCTCCGACGAGTCCTGGAAACCCTTTCCTCAAGTCCTCTCGAAGCCAGATATTCACTCCTACAAACTCGAACCCATTTGGCCAACAACCAGTTCAGCAACAGATTCAACATCAAGTCCAACTACAACAAGTGTCGAATCCCTACATGATGACACAGCAAACACAGGCACCAACTGTTCAAGCGTCCAACCCCTGGCAAAGTCAGCAGCAGGGCTCTTTCCAGCAGCAGCAAAACCCTCAACAACCCAGTTACCAGCAGCAACAGCAAATCCCCCAACAGCCGCAGCAGAACTACGAGCAGTCTGGCTTCCAGCAGCAAAAATTCCCACAGCCCAACTATTCGGCGTTCCATCAAAACGGCAACCAACAGAACGGCAACCAGCAGAATAGCAATCCTTTCGATAAGAACTCCATTCTTTCGCTGTACAACTACCCCCAGCTCGCCCCTCAGCAGTCGGAGCAACCCCAGGCCCCCTCGGCCGCACCGTCAGCGACAACGTCAGCAGCTCCCTCAGCTGGCAATATGAATCCCTTCGCCAGCGGTCCAACTGCCCAGCAAGGGCAACCGCTTTCTGCAGCCCAGACATCCGGAGCTCGACACGTCAGCAACGACAGCGTTGATTTTGCCGGTCTCATGGGTGGACGACACTCTCCAGATGCTTTCTCTGGACTGAGTGCAAGCTTCAGGCGCTAGATGTTCTTTCTTGGGAGATTGCTGGGATCACTGGGCGTTCGTTGGATGGGATAACTGTATAAAGACTGGATAAGAGTCACAGTTATGTATGTTTGGTATCATGGGCGGAGTAGCTGTAGTGTGCTGGCCTGCCACGTATCGTAATGGACCTAATTATTCTTCCCCAGTTGCCTCGTTCGAAACGCTGACTCTGCTTGTTCTGTGGGCGTGCGTCTCAACGGCCCACATTTCAATATTGTTCTGGACGGCTGGCCATTGCGCCTGCATGTTTGCATGTATAGCTACGCAATGCTTTTGACTTTTGTGTAAGGGTTCTTTTTGTGCTCTTGTGCTCGTGTGCGTCTTGTGTGAATTCCACGGCTTTTTTGTGTGTGAAAAGACATGATTGTGCATGTCGAAATGTTCATTTGTCGCACTGACGAGCCAATCACGAAAATCACCGCATGGTTCACGCAAAGCATACGCACATGATGTACAAGCTCGTGCGGAATCGCAGGCGAAGGAAGACGTCGGCGTAGCGTCTTGTCGCTGCAGGGACAGTGCATAAAATCGCCCCAACCACGAAAAAGCGGTCAGTTAGCCTCAAGTCTCGCCGGCGACGATCACGCCTCGAATGCAAGGCAGAGGCAAGCTCCACAAGTTCGTAGCTCCCTTATTCAACATACCCGTCCTTCCGAAAGCTCCGTCTTCTTAATTTTATTCACTTCGCTTTTACCCCAACCGTGCGACCTTGTACGATTTGCAAATCGTGCTGCGGTGGTCCTTGTACGGTAGCTTCGGATATATATCGATAAGGGGTGGCTGGGAGCTCAGAGCTACTACCTACTTCACAAGCCTTGTTTTGTATACACAACCCATTGAAGCCCAAGATCGACCCACCCACACCGGATCGCATCCAGACTCTTGCACACGCAGTTGCGCTGGCACTTTTGGGAGTCATCTCATCTTGTCGACTTGTTGCGATTTGCATCACAGCCCTACCACAACCCGAACCATAGCGCTGGGCTGCCTTACCCTACCCTTATTTACCTCCCTTTGCGCTGAATGCGCTGGGCTACACACTACACACACGTCCACCGCATCCCTCCATCGGCAGTGCGCACACCGTCCTCAACCACCCCCTACACCACCGCCCTCACCCCCAAACCCACCCTCACCCACACCATGGGCTGGCTCCCGAACCCCTTTGGCTCGCCCCGCCGCGCATCCTCACGCCCCGGCTACGCCCGCTCCTACGCAGGCTCAACCTACTCCTCCTCGCACCGCGCCTCGACATCCCGCTACAAGCGCTCCCCCCGCGACGGCTACATATCCTACCTGTACGGCAAACTGCGCCATTTCCTGCGCGAACTCTGGCGCTACGCCCAGCGCCACCCATACAAGGTGTTTTTCATGGTCGTCATGCCGCTCGTCAGCGGCGGCGTGCTGCACAAGCTCGCGCGCCAGTTCGGCGTCAATCTCCCCGAGATGGGGAATCATGGCGCGGGGACCGCCAGGGGCGGGTATAGTGGCAGCGGCCACACGGGCGGGTACTATGGCAGCGAGGGATACTCGGATAGTAGAGGCGGGCAAGGAGGGTTTGGCGGAATCGACATGCAGACGCTCGCGGGCGGGATTGGCACGGCGCAGAGTCTGGCGGGCGGGATAAGTTCGCTGGCGAGTTTGGCGGGCATGGCGAGTAAATTTATGTGAGCGGGAGAAAGGGGGAGGAGTTTCGGTGTGTTTTGCATCCAAGGGCGATGCACGAACATGAGTAAGAGCAGGATCTGGTGCGCTGGCGGGTGGAGCTCGGATGGACCATGGACATACCCCCTTCATTTCTTGCTTATGCTTGCGACGATCGACGACATGAATCCCTATGATGCCCTTTGCGGCCAGGAAGCTTTGGCGTTCAGGATACACGCAAAATATCGCTTTGGTCGCGCCTGGGATACCTTTGCAGCGGGGCGGCCCCTTTTTTAGTTGTTTATTTTCTTATCGAGGTACATAGTTTAGCCATATTGAATGTACCAATCTCTTGAGTACATATCAAGCTTGCTGCCGTGACGTGATGCAGCTTCATAATCGTGCTCATTCCATATCGTGTCTACATAACCCTTACCAAGAAAACATAATCCAGGATATCTCTATCTACGCCGCCAAAGAAACTCCATCCTCATCAGCCCAGACCCCATCCCCCCGCCTACCCACTAACAACATTCGCAAAAACCTTCGCCGCCATCTCACTCAGCAGCTTCGCCTTATCCCCCTGCGGCAACTCCCTAAAAACCTCATAAACACTCTTCCCCTTCGCATCCCTCACACTACCCAACCGATTCCCCGCGACCGCCCCGGCCAACATGCCCGGGAAATTCGCCACAATGAAGCCCATGGCGCCTCCACTCAGTCCGCCGACGATACTCCAGAACTTGCCCGTGGGCGACGCGTCCTGATTCGCCATGCCTTCTTCGCGCAGCATCTCCTCGAAGATGCCGCCAAACTGCTCTTCGCTGAACCGGTTGTGCGATTCTTCTGTGTTGCCCGCGGGCGCGCTGCCGAAGCCAAAGGCGGACCATGGGAAGGAGCCAAATCCACCTCCGCCGGCATTGTTGGGGATGTCTTCTTCCTCGGGCGTCGCTGTCGTGCCTGTCCAGCTGTTGAACGTCCTGGCGGCGTCATAGTCGCGCCGGCGCGTGGGGTCCGAGAGGGTGTAGTATGCGTCGTTGATTTGCTGGAAGCGTTTTGTGCGGGCGGTGCGTTCTGGTGAGTCGGAGGGGACGCGGTCGGGGTGGTGCTTCAGAGCGGCTTTCTTGTAGGCATCACGGATTTGTTGTTGGGTGGCTTTGGAGTCGACTTCGAGCACTTTGTAGTAGTCTGCGCCTGCTGTGGGGTGCGTTAGTTGATGCCTGAGAGCGAGGCGATTGTGGAACTTACCCATGATGGAGACGGAGTTGTGGTTGACGTGATGTATGTTAGGGTTCTAGAGAGTTTGAGGAGGGTTGGTAATTGTCAGGTGTATTCGGGCAAAAGTGCAGAACAAACTTGCAACCTAAACGCGGCTCAAAGGGCAAGGTGGTTTCGCGGTCTAACAATGACGTAGGGCGTTTGGATAGAGCTTGGACCATGAGCGGCGGCTTCCATAAGGTTCATGTAAGTCTGAACCCCCGTGCATTTCCTCACCACACATAACTTCAGATACATCTCAGACAGACTGGTAAATAGAACTAAAGATCGACGAAAATGGTAATATTAAGACTAGACTAGTGCAAAGCTCGCAGAAACACGGAGCAGTCACCAGTGATATTACTTGAACAGTGACACAGATAGAGCATACAAGCGCTTCATACTACGTCCTCTTCTTGCTCTTGCCACCTTTACGGCGCCGTTCTCCATCTTTACCACTTCCACTAGCTTTAGCAGGCTGTATTGAAACAGGCTCGGGAACGACGTCAACCGCTGGGCTCGGATAAGATGCTTGAGTAGGCGAGGCATCGAAATGACTGCTCCCGACAGCTGCCGCTGGCTGGCCCGGCACAGGGACACGGCGTGGCATTGAGGTGTAACTAGCCTCAGAAGCAGGAGCGCTTGGTCTGCGTGTGTATTGAAGCTGCGGCGAGGGCTGAGAGGACGAAGACGTCGGACTGAAGCTTTGATATTGGTATGGCTCGATCGGGAATGGGACGAGATTGGCGGTTTGTATTAAGGGTGAGCGCACACGAGACCCAGAGGATTCTTGAGTTGATTGTTGAAGCGTTGTCGAACGCCCCTGTCGTGGAGGAGAAGCCGAACGGTAAGAGTGCGCAGGAGCTGCAAATCCGGAAAATGCCCCCGGGATGTCCCTTGCTATCTCACTTGGAGCGATGCTGTGAGCGTAACCACCATGCGTCTGGCTGCTACCAGATACCGAACGAGAGCCTGCTTGTGATCGAGGATCAGGATCCCTTGCCAGACTGCCCTGATACGCATTGATGGGAGTATATATCCGCTGCCCGTCTGGTCCAGGTATGACAAAGCCAGGTGCAATTTGACTTGAGCCGCTCGATACGTTGGAGCCAGTCCGGTGGCGTTCAGAGCGCTTTTCCTTCTTTGGCTTGGAGCTAAACAGTGAGCTTCGCGGCTCGCTCTTCTTCGACTTTGATTTGCTTGAACTCGAGTGGCCAGGGCGACTGGTGTTGATGCTGTGTACGCTAGCTGTATCGTCCATACGAGGAGACTTTGGTTGTGACCGCGTTGTGGGTGATCTGGCGCCGTATAGCCTTGATTGGTATGCTTCAAGCTCCTCCGGACTGAGCTGAACGTCAGGGTTGCCCACTGCACGCGCTACCCTGATCTTGTCGAGTACCCTGCTGAAAAGTAGTTCCTCATATTCAGCATGAGAAACAGGCTCCCCAGCGTCGTCATAATAGCCCTCGTCCTCTTCTTGCATATCGTACCCAAGATCATACGGGGATCCCTCTAACGCCGAAGAACGCCGCTCCCATGCTCTGATGTCCATGTCGTTGAAATAAAGGTCATCCGGGTTATGCAACTGCTTCGCATTGGAAGCCTTGTGGGAACCATGATCTAATGAAACGCCATTCTTTTCGTCGTCGCTGTTGAGCTCTTGAAATCTATAAACATCGTCCTCCGCCCCCTCCGAATACCTCCCCGTGTCTTGCGCCCCTGATGGTCTTCCCCATAAGGGCATAGAGTAAGGAGTTCGCGGCCGACCACTTAGACCGCCTCCTCTGAAAAAGCTGTCTCGATTGGTTTGTCGAGAAATGCAGCGTGACCCAGGATGGTAACACCAGAGGCTCCGATGAGCCAGAGCACAGTGGTGAAGGGAGATGAGAACAGACCCAGAGGGACTGCGATGATGAACAATGCCGTGTACAGCTGGGACGTGGTTGCGCGGTAGCCGGCGATCTGGAGGTCGTTGCCCTCGAGCTTGCCGATTCCGTACATGCCGCCGATGACCAGACAGATGACGAACAGCATCAGCAAATTGTTCAAGAGACTGTATATGCTGAGCATGGCAAAGACGGCTGCATAGTTGCTCGAGAAGTAGCCCAGGTTGTAGTTGACCCTGCTCTGGACCTCGCCAAAGTTGGCGGGTTTAGAGATGCGCTTGGCATCGAGGAATTCGGAGATGGGTCGCAGGTTGGCGAAGCGCGAAGATATCGACGTGTTGCGCAGGCCGTCGAAGCGTCCGGAGAGGTTCACGCGCGACGTCAGGGCGTCGATGGGGATGCTGAAGCGGGACATGATGCTGGCGGGTGTGTTGAAGTTCTGTGAATTTGAGGAGCGTGAAGCCTCGGATTGTGCTTTGGAGTCTGGATGGGACGTAGAGTTAGCTACTGATATGATTTGCGGCGGTGTTGGCTGAGACATGTGGCCTCTCAACAGTCGCGAGAATTTATATATGGAATCTGGCTGCCTTACGGTGATTGCGAAAGTCGCAAGTGAGTGGCGCAGCTGGTGTGGGCTATCCGAGATCAAAGAGAGTGAAGGAAGGTTGGAGGAGAAGGCGTACGTGTCGCTGTCCAACGTTAAACTCTCGATAGCCCCTGCCTTGCAGCTTGCGTTGCGCGAATCTCAGGGACCAGCGTGCACGGGCCGAGCCTCACATGCTGAAGCCACCTTTCATGTGCGGAACTTCTTTTCTTGGGAAAGCAAATTGGCGAAGAAGAGACAGTCACAACCACGGATGAAGGCAGCTTTTATCCCTCAACTCCTGTGCTTTCTCTTGACCGGTCCAGCTTGATTGGGCCACGTCTAGTATCTCGAGCGGTTCACCGCACTACTCGACTCCCGGCTGCACAAGCCCATCACCCGCATTTCGCCCAGCTCCCCGTGGTCTTCTCGCAACACCACCGCCATGAAGTCGAACGCGCTTCTCGTATTGGTAGTGTGCCTCTTCGCAGCCTTCGCAGCTGCCTGGACCAAAGAGGGTACGTATAATCTGATTGTTCCACTACATGCAATCCATGTCGAGCTCTCCAGGACGACATGTGGCCTTGCAGCTCCCCACATAAATGCATCTAGTCAAGGCTGCTCATGCTGACATCCCACGACAGACCACGAGATTTTCCGTGTCCGCGACGAAGTTGCCAAATCAGAGGGCAACAATGTCACCTTCTACGACCTCCTCGGCGTCAAGCCCAGCGCATCGCAGGACGAATTGAACAAGGCGTACCGCAAGAAGTCTGCACGACTTCATCCCGACAAGGCCCGCCAGATCTTCATCAAAGAATGGCAGGCGGCCCAGAAGAAGGCGGGCAAGGAGGGCGCCAAGGGGCCATCTAAGAAGGAAATCGATGCGCACATGAAGAAGGTCACTCAAAGCTACCAGAGTCTCTCTGTCATTGCCAAGCTCCTCAAGGGCCCCGAACGCCAGCGATACGACCACTTTGTGAGGAATGGTTTCCCAGCTTGGAGGGGCAGTGGCTACTACTACAACCGCTTTCGTCCTGGCCTCTTCTCTGTGCTGTTCGGATGCTTCGCCGTCTTTGGTGGAGGCATGCACTACTTTGCGCTGCTCGTGAGCTGGAGGCGTCGCAGGGAGTTCGTTGAGCGCTACATCCGCCATGCGCGTAAGACTGCCTGGGGTGACGAGAGCGCCATCCAGGGTATCCCCGGCGTCGAGCCTGTGAACACTCAGCAGTGGGAAGACAAGCCCGAGGAGAAGGATCCCGCTGAGGAGCAGTTTGTCCCCAGGAACCGTCGCGAGAAACGCGCCATGGACAAGGACGCCGCTAAGAAGGGCAAGAAGGTCCAGGCCGTACGAACTGCGCGCACCACTGGCATCAGCACTCCTGTCGAGGCTGAGCTTACTTCGGGGCCTCAAGGAGCGAAGAAGCGCATCGTCGCTGAGAACGGCAAGGTGCTCATTGTGGACTCTGTTGGCAATGTCTTTTTGGAAGAGGAGACAGAAGATGGCGTGAAGGGAGAGTTCCTGCTTGACGTGAGTACTTTTTTGGGTCCTCGATAGACCTTGAGCTAATCAAAAACAGCCTGATTCGGAATCCAAGCCCAGCATCTTCGACACCGTTCTGTTCAAGCTCCCCAAGCTCGCTTACAACCAGTCTGTTGGCCGCATCCTCGGAAAGAAGGAGCTCGTCGACGAACCCCTCCTTGAGTCATCCGACCTTCCTGAAGATGAAGAAGCTATCCAGAGCGCTACTGCACAAAATCTCAACGGCGAGGCGAGGAAGCGCAAGATTACGAGGGCGAGGAGCACCAGGTAGTGCTCTCTAGCGTCACTGTGTCACTATCTGGACATTTTGGTCTGGACATGAGCTTCTTTGATTGTAGCTGGTAGATTAAAAGTGATTGCATTTTTGCATGTGTAAGATAACGAGGAGGAGTTGAAAGCAAAGACTACATATGGGATACAGGCTCACTGTACAGAGGTGTCCTTACTTCGACGGGTTCCCTCCTCCCTGGAGTCATGACTTCGACCTATGAACAGTGATTCAAAACGTTTGCCCATTTGTAATCTGCCAGCCATACAAGCAAGTATTCTCACTTGATTGGTGTAATAATGTGCTCTGGCAATTGATGCCTCACCCATCCTAGTTCCTCCGTCATAAGCCTCCACCGCCCTGCCCTCCACGCTCAATCACCTCTCAGCTGCCCATCACGCAATCCCCCACAGTGGATCTGGCGCCCCTCAAAGCAGCAAGTTCTCGCGGCGATCACCGCATCTCACCTGCCCTTGCATCAGGCGTCACAGCGTGGCTGAGCGCGTCGATCCGCAGCCAGCTTTAGCAGCTCTTGCAAGCTACCCCACCAGCAGCACCACCGGTACAACCCCCCCGCAGCACCCGCCCGCTCCAATGCTTCCTAGCTTCACAAACTTCTCCCGCCCACTCCGACAAGCCGCACCCACGGTCATCAGATCCTTCAGCGGAACCAAATCAATCATGGGCGTTCAGAAGACGGTTATCAGCGAGGGAAGCGGCGCGAGCCCGCAGAAGGGCGACACCGTTACCATGGAGTACGTGTTTCGTAGCTGCGTGGTGGGCGTGCGAAGTCGGCTAATGTGTTTGGTGATAGGTATACTGGTTGGTTGCGCACGCCAGGTCAGCCTGAGGAGAAGGGCAAGCAGTTCGACTCTACGACTGGGCGCGGATCTTTCCAGACGCCCATTGGTGTCGGACGGGTCATCAAGGGTACTACACTCCCCCCTCTATGAATCCCGACTTCGACTTCGTAGCTAATGCGGTATAATAGGCTGGGACGAGGGCGTCGTTACCATGAAGCTCGGCGAGAAGGCGCGCCTTGACATCACTAGCGACTTTGCCTACGGCAGCCAGGCGTTCCCTGGCCTGATCCCCCCGAACTCGGACCTCATCTTGTAAGTTGGAGATGGCTGTTGGTTGGGACACAGGCTAATAAGTGTGCAGCGAGGTTGAGCTCAAGAAGATCAACTAGATCCTGCATCGGCGGATCGACGACGGGGATGTGAAGGAACAAGGAACACTGGGATGATATCAAAGGACATTAGTGGCCGCTAGAGCATATCAATGCTATATGTGCCCCATGCCCAATTTCTGCCTGCATGAAGAAACATATCTGGGCAATTGTGTCGTGATATGTCTAACATCCTGCCAGCCTTCATCACATCACTCGTCCCACTACATTCCAACACATCACAACAACCCAACCATCTCCTCAGCACATCCCCCTCGCACCACAAGTAATGTGCCTCCACATTTAGTCCGCCTCGAGAAAAGTCTCGCTCACAGGCAGTTCTGAAAATGCTTGCCTCGGCCGCTCCTCCCCAAGCCTCCTCTCGGAAACTGGTTAGGTAGCAGCCGAATTATTCTTGCGCAGATTCCCTGGTAGGGGAGCAGACCGTCGCGGCCATGGAGGGGGGCTGGACGTCTGGTGTTCTGTTCGAATGCGCTGGTGTTGTGTGTGGGGGAAGGGAGGGGAGAGGGAGGAGGGAGATAGGTAGACAGAGGGAGATGGGGGCGCTTGGACCGGGCGGGGGGAAGAATGATTGGCCGGTGGGAGAGGAGAGGAGGTGAAAGGGGAGAAGCGATACGTCGATAAAATTCCGCTTACCCAATGCTTACTTGCAAGACACCGCCAATGCTGGAGTAGAGTTATGTTACATGTTCCTTATACACATCGCTTCATCATCATCAAGACGAGTCAAAATCAGGGAGCTGCATCCTGCATCTGCGCCGCCTCTTCAATCTTCTCCGCCGCCATGCCCAAATCCCTAAACTCCCAGCCATTCGCTTCGTTCGCCCAGTCCTTCTTCTCGCCGAGAATGGCGACACTAGCTTCGCCCGCGCGCTTGACAAGGAACTTGTCCGCCACGGATTTGACCTGCTCGGCCGTGACGTCCAGCAATCTCTCCCGACGCTCCTGTAACATGTCGTCTGTAACGCCGCTGAGGAACAAGCGCATGCCCTCTCTCGAAACACTCTGAGGCGCGTCGTAGCCCTGGAAAGCGCTGAGTTTGGCTTCTTCGAGATCTTGAGGCGTCCAGGCGCGCTCTCGTGCCCATTGACCCGCTTCGCTCATGATCTTCATCGAGTTCTGCGGGTTCGGGTCACGGTACGAATACATGCCGAAGAGGCCGCCGAGACCGCGTGCGTAGGCGCCGCCGCCGTATGCGCCGCCCTTCTCGCGGATCTCTGGGTGAAGTTGCTTGAAGGTGAGGAGTTTCGCGAGGATCTCGAGGGGTGCGGAGGACGGGTCGGTGTAAGGCACCGTTGGGACGGCGCGGGCGGAGTAGTAGACCTGGTATGGAAGTGGGAAAAATGACTTTGCGTTGCGGGGATATTGGGCCTGTTGTGTTGTGCTTGGAACGTTGACTGACTTGGGTAGGCTGGTCAAGAAATTGCGTAAGGCGTCTTGGTTGGGCGTCGCGCTTTCGGGTCCGCAGTTTAGTGCTACACGCATTTGGTTGCTATTGGCGATTGTGAAGGACTGGATGGCCTTGAGTTTCTGGATCACCTCGCTGAGCGAGTCCAGCGATGATAAAGTGCTAGTGAGCTTGACTTGTGTCAGACCGCCAGTCTCCTCTGCCAGCCGTCCCACAGGACTTATACCAGCTTCAGCATACCGCATAGCGAACGAGTGGCCAGACTCTGCTATCGAGTTGATCGCGCCACTGGCTGAACTTTGGAGCAGCTCACGGATTTTCTTCTCCGCTTCTGGACCGTCGAAATCCGTTTCTTGTGTTATGGTCCGGAGGAGCTCATACATGTCTGGGATATTACGGTCGAAAGCATAGCCCGAGAAGGCCATGCCTTCTTCGTACGAGTCAAGCGATAGTGGCGATTGTGAGGAGTGATATCCGACGGAGATGCCACCAGTCTTCAGCTTGATGAGCTCCTCGAGTTGTTCCATTGTCTTATCCTTCGTACCTAGGCGCATGATGGCACTAGTATATAATGGAATCAGTTCCCTCAGCTCATCCGGTAGATCCTGCAGCTTGTGCACCGCGCGGAAATATGTCAAGCCATTAGTGGGGGCTTCACGCCACTGGATCTTGACTCCATCGAGGTTGGTCTGGCGCAACGGTTTCCTTTCCTTTTCACGTGGTATATCCTTGACGTGGACTGTTGGCAGACAGCTCAAGTCTTCGTTCCTTGCATTCTCCTGCACCTCCAGCAACTGAAGCTCTCTTTGCTCCAGGTACTTTTGCGCTTCCTCTTCGCTGGGGAACTGTTTCGTTGTCTCCAGGATCTTCGAGGCTAGCCTCTGGTTCTCTTCTTCCACTAGCTCCTGGCTGAATGTTTCTGACGGTTGCATTGTGAAAGTCAAAGTGTTCTCCGTGAACAGATACTTTTCAATCAAGCTTTCGAGGTAGTCCCCTTCGGCATGCTTGGCTTCGAATGCGTCGACAGTCTCTTGCCAAGCCAGCGCTTCCATAGGATCGATCCCATTGAACCAGCTGGGCTTCAGTCTCTGTATCATACCCATGCCAAAGTTGGCCGTCTTGTGCTTCAGCGACAGTTCAAGCTGGTGCAGGATTCCGTCGACCTTGATTTTGTCAAAGCCATTCTGGCGTACCTCGCGGAAGGTCTTTGTAATGGCTTCCCAAACTTTGGGCACGTCGTCGGCCTTGACAGCGTCGAGCCCTATCGAGAAGACGCCACGTCTGCCTGCGCTGTCGTAACCAGTGTTCGCGCTGAAGTCGGCGCCCAGCCCTGACTCGATTAGGTTGCGATACAAAGGAGACCCGTAACCACTCATGAGTATACTACTCAGGACTCCTAGGGCAAAGTTCTCTGTAGCGTCGGCGGTGTCGCCCATCAGCCAAGTGACCGATGTCTTGTACTGCTTGTCTTTGGGTACCAAGGGATCCAGTGGGCCAAACACGACGATGTCCTTGGGTGCGTCCAGGGTGATGGGTGCCTTGACGTCCTGGTCAACTTTTATCCTGTCAAACCCGTTCAACCGCACGTTAACCTCTTTCAAGTGGTCTGTGAGTGGCATGTCTCCGTACGTCAAGATTTTTGCGTTGCTCGGATGGTAATGATCTGCATGGAACTTGCGCAGCTGCTCCCACGTGAGGTCGGTGATCTTTTGGGGGTCGCCTCCCGAGTTGTTGATAGCAGGAAAGAGGACATCCTGGAACCTGGTGTAGAACAAATAGCTTGCATCCGACATCTGGCCCTTCATCTCGTTGTATACGACACCCTTGAAGACCAGGCGCTTTGCGCTGGGGTCGTCTGTCTCTGCTGCCAGTGGGTTCTCGGGCCCAATGCGCCACCCCTCCTGTGTGAAATCATTCTCCTTCAGCAATGGATGCAGTGTCGCGTCGAGGTACACGGACATGAGGTTCTTGAAGTCCTGGGGGTTCGTGGTGGCGAAGGGGTAGCCAGTGTGGTCGGGGAAGGTCCAGGCGTTCATGAAGTTGGAGAGGGAGCGTGGGAGCATCTTGAAGAAGGGATCGCGGATGGGATACCTGGGATAGTGAGCCTTCTTCCAGACGAACTCATCCAAGTGCATCATACCTCTCGCTACCACATAGCGTGGTGTGCTCCAAGATGTGTGGCACACCGGTCGCATCTGGCGGGTTGGTCTTGAAGCCGATGGAGAAGACATTGTTGGCGTCGTCGCGGGCAATGTGCAGATACTCGGCGCCGGTCTTGTCGTGTTGCAGGTGCAGGGCCGTCAACTCAAGCTCGGGCACCTGCTTCACGCGTTGCAGGGTGAAGCCATGGAGCTTCTCGCCGGGCTTGGGAAAGTTGGAGACGTCTGTTATTGCTGCATATCCTCGTCGGAGGGTCTGTGCTGGCCGCAGCACGTTTGGCCTTGCAGCTCGCGAGTTCCGGAACTGGCTGCGGGTGGAGCGGAGCATTGTCGAGATTGTGGGTGTCTTGTCATGAGTCTCGGCCAGAAATTGTCACATCATGGCCGCCGCCGTGAATGACGCGCCCTCTGACGCCGATTGGCCGTGCCCCCATCGAGTTTAGCTCGCAAAATGACTAAGACGTGTGAGCGTGGAACGGCCGGTGAGGCTGATGCAGCGGAGTAGACGTCGAGTATCACGTGGGCCCGTTGTTGCAGTGCCGTTTTCGCAGACTGTGAATATTCGTCTCGAGGCCGTGGTGGAGCTGTGAAGCTGGCGTACCGTGACGGTGACGGTGACTTGCGAAACCATCAAGTAGTCTCTGCGTCCCCTCCTTCCTCGACACCCATCCCGCCACGAGACAGTGCCCCATTGCCGTGCATGTTCCCTGCAGACACGCGCCCTCGACGACTAACACAATCCATCGCAACTGGCCTCCTTCGGCTGCACCACGACGCTGCACCGGACGCCGTACCCAAGCCCTTCCGAGACGTCAGCGGACAAAACACCCACCTCGCGCATCGTGCACTGGGTCTCAGCAAGCACGAATGCGCCACCCGTGCCCGTAGCAACACCTGGACCGACTGCTAGTCTTTGGCTGCGCCGTGCATCGCATCGCAGAGACGTCGCCAGCGTGTTGGAGTAGCTGAGGCGCCGCATCGACGAGTCACGGTCTTATGGCGACCGTTGCTCAACAGCGCCAGCCGACGTCTGCCCACGCCCGCCCGCATCACGAAGCAAGCCGGAGCGTGTCTTCGTCGTCCTCTGCAACCATGGCTCCCGCACAACAGGCCCCCGCGCCTGCGCCTGCGCCAGCCCCAGCGAAGAAGGGCAAGGGGAAGAAAGCTGCCGATCCCTCGGAGCAGCAGAAGCAGATCCAGGCCAAGATTGCCCAGCTCGAGCTGGACCAGGCCGGCGACAAAGAGCAAGAACTCGAGATTGGTGGGTACCTTTTTGCTACGTGACAGGGACTGTGGAGGTCGAGGTGGCGGCTTGTTTTGCGCACACTGAGAAGGGCTTGGGCACCCTTGCTGTATGGACCGCTGGCTGACATGCCGTGATAGAGCGCGAAGTCAAGAAGGCGAACCGCGAGCTGTCCTCCCTCTTATCGAACATGGACCAACCGCTTCTACGCCTCGAGACCGTCCAGAAGCGATATACCGAACTGCTGTCCGACATGAAGCGTACCGAACGCGAGCACCAGAAGGCGAAGAAGCGCGGAGACCAGCTTCAAAAAGAGAAGGATGCGCAGCGTTCCGAGCTGAACAAGGTTACCACCATGAAAGACAAGCTGGACAAGCTGTCGCGTGACTTTGCAAAAGAGAATAAGAAGCTCAAGGACGAACTGCACAAGCTGGAGACGAGCGAGTCTACGGCCCGCCAAGAGCTACATGACCGCCTTGAGTATCTATTGAAGGACGTGGATGATTGTATCGCGGCGCAAAGTCAACCTGAACCGCAAAACCAAGCCGACGTGGAACTGGACGAACTGTATGCAGGACCATTCGCTCGCACTTATCATACTAACCCTTGACAGATTTCGGCAAAAATTCAAGTCCTTCATTGATCAATACGAGCTGCGCGAGTTGCAGTTTCATTCATTACTACGGACGAAAGAACTTGAAATACAGTACCAAATGGCCCGTCTTGAGCAGCAGCGCAAACAACAGGAGGCAGAGTCCTTCAAGTCCCACCAACTCACCCGGCAGGTTTCGACCTTTTCGCAGACCGAGACGGAGCTCCGCACGCAACTGAACATCTACGTGGAGAAGTTCAAGCAGGTATGTCCACCGATTGCTCCCTTGTTGGTCACATGGCATCATGGTTAATACTGACTAGATGCAGGTTGAGGAGACTCTCAACAATTCCAACGACCTATTCCTTACCTTCCGCAAGGAAATGGAAGAAATGTCAAAGAAGACCAAGCGCCTCGAGAAAGAAAACCAACAGTTGCAACGGCACAAGGAAATCACGAATCGCAACATAGGCGAAATGGTCGAAGAGCGACAGAAATGGCAGGAGGATCTTGCGAGAAAGACAAAGGAAAACGAGGACCAACGGAAGAAGATTGCTCGTCTCGAAACACTGTGTCGTGGCATGCAGGCTCAAGGACGAGGTCAGGTGCCAATGGCAGAGTTGGAAGAGGACGAGGAGGTGACGGAGAGCGACTACGAGGAGGAGGACGACTATGAGGAAGAGGAAGGCAGTGGGGATTACGATGACGATACAGAAGAGGATGCCATCGAGGCAGTACCGGAGCGGCGTCCATTTGGCCCAGTGCCACCGCCTCCGCCACCACCTCAAAGTACTGCGAATGGCAAGCTGAACGGCCATAGACAACCCAATGGGCAGATCAATGGAGTCAAGCGCTAATTGCTGTGTCTTTTAGATTCTTCGAACTTCGATGAATCGTCTCCCTCTCACAAACCTCTTCGCAAGCCAGTGCTCGGCAAGTTCTTCGAACACATCGATTGACGCTCGTTTCAAAGACGCAGGCGTATCGATAGTCGTTGATCCACTACTGGCTGATGCGTAGCGGTTTGTTCGATTGCCCAGAAGTGCGACTTGGGATCGCCTTCATCGTGTATGCATCGTTCCTCAAGCAATGATAACTCTTATGGCTACTCACTATTACTCTCTTGCGTTCGAATGTTATGCTTGCATCGTTGCAGGGAAGTTCGTCTACTGCATACTACCAACTACGGCGGACAGTAAGTAAGCCTAAAGGTCTACACAGAATCGCTGGGTTTCGATTGCAGCAAGTGTGTATAGCTTCAGGCTGCGGGTCAATCTGCGTCTGGTGCACCCTGTTCGCTTCCTGTCTTTTTGACGACATGAAGCACTGCTCATAGCTACAACAGGGCTACTGGCCTTGTCACGATCCGCGTCTCACTCTACCAGAGCAGGCAATTTTCGGCATCTTCTTTATTAGTGATAGTCGGTGTCATGTGAGGAACGAGTCGAGTTGCTGCTAGTTCCCCAGCCTCGGTTCGGTTGTATGTTCCCTCCCCGCAGCTTGTCCTGACAGCTTCCGCTCGGTATTTAGCACCAACGCCCCAGACTCGCCATGTGGCCAATATCGAGCTCAAGTATCACTTTACTGTGCCTCTTACTGCTTTCGTCAATCAATCCGCCCTGAACTTTATCCTCATCATCACACTCAGTAACGCAATCCATCATGTCGACGCCGTCCCTCCAGACGCCGCTGTCGAAGCTGCTGGGTATCCAGTATCCCATTATCCTCGCCGGTATGGCGCGCACATCTGGCGGTCCCCTCGCGGCTGCTGTGTCAAATGCAGGCGGCATGGGTGTCATTGGCGGTTTAGGTTACACACCCGAACAGCTGCAATCCATCATCGACGACCTCAAATCAAACCTCCGCGACAAGTCACTTCCCTTCGGCGTCGATCTTGCACTTCCACAAGTCGGCGGCAGCGCGCGCAAGACCAACCATGACTACACCCACGGTCAGCTAGATGACCTCATTGAGGTCACAATCAAGAATGGCGCAAAGCTGTTCGTCAGCGCTGTCGGTGTACCGCCCACGAGGACAATCAAGAGGCTACATGAGGCTGGCATCCTGATCATGAACATGGTCGGCCACCCGAAACACGCGAAGAAGGCGCTCGATGCTGGTGTAGACATCGTATGCGCGCAGGGAGGCGAAGGCGGAGGCCACACCGGCGACATCGCAAACAGCATCCTGATCCCCGCCGTTGTCGATGTTGCACGCCAATACAAGAGCCCACTCACCGGCCAGCCCGCCATGGTCGTCGCCGCAGGAGGAATATACAACGGCCGCAGTCTGGCAAGCAGTCTGATGCAGGGTGCACAGGGAGTCTGGGTTGGCACGCGGTTTGTCGCATCGACCGAAGCCGGCTGCTCGCAAATGCACAAGGAGAACGTCGTCACGGCGGATTTCACCGACACTGGGCGGACCCTGGTTGTCAGTGGGCGACCGCTCCGCGTCAGATATAACGATTACATCAAGGAGTGGCATGAACGGGAAGGTGAGATTAAGAAGCTCACGGATGCGGGTATCGTGCCGCTGGCAAAGGATATGGACGATGGAAAGGACGTAGACATTCCGTTCTTAATGGGCCAGGTAGCTGGTGTTATTGGCGAGATCAAGCCTGCGAAGGAGATTGTAGATGAGATGGTCCAGGAAGCAGTGGACATGCTGCGGTTAGGGCAGAGATATATCGGCGGCCCGAGCAGCAAGTTGTGATGGTCAGGAAATGAAGCCTATCACGACTCCACTTTGCGTCGCACATGTAGCCTGCATTTTCTAATTGGAGATCCCGAGGCCCAGTGTTCGTGTGACCCGTGGTAGTCGAGCCCCGAGCTTGAGCAACGATGACCTCAACAAGACATGCTAGAGTCGTCGCACCAGGGTTATTGTTTTCCAAAAAGCATGGCCTCCGCAATGTGACGAATGTTCTGCATAAGCGGCTTATGCCTATTCATCATCAACGGCGCATCATTACCCAAGCCAGCGGGATGTGGGTGATCGACGACCGGGATCACAGGCCTTCCAACCAAACGACGGCTCAGGAGAACAGCGGGCGTCGTGTTGCCAATCTCATGAACAACCCCAGACATTTCGTCAATATAGGTCCCGTCGCACGTGTCTGTATCCCTCGTGTATCTTTTATCAGCAACCATCCCGTCTCCCCACGAACCGTTGTCTGGCGCGTGCAGGCCCGCTACCGTTTAGCTGTTTGACACTCCCGCGGCGCTCCTGCTCGCGAGACTCTCCCGGCGCTCATAGATGACGCTGTATTGGCGGTCTTTTCTACGACGGAGCGGCGCAATCCATGCAGTCTAACCTCAGAGCCCAGGCTGAGATCCAGGCCCAGAGGAAGAAGGTGAGTTTGTGTTTGTTTGGGGGGTTGTCGGCAGTGCATGCGCCGCGCGCATGTGCGATGCTTTGTTTTGCACAGGAGAGCGATGCGACACTTTTGGCGCATGGAGACACGTTTACTGATGTTTGCACGAACAGCAACTCGCCAACTCGTACAAGCAATTACTCGAGTAAGTTTGCTGTGTTTGCGCCGTGCTGCGCGCCGGATGCTGATGGCGCAACAGTGAATTCGCCGCGACCGACCTCAAGACGGTCGGGAACTACACGCTCGGAAAACTCATAGGCAAAGGCAGTTTTGGAAAGGTCTATCTGGCATCCCACAAGCTGAGCAATGGCTCCAGGGTACGCACGGTGTTGGGCCTTTGGCTGGGATAGGAGAGATTGCTGATTGCATGCAGGTCGTGCTCAAGTCGGCGAAGAAGGACGACGCCAACCTCGCCCGCGAAATTCACCACCATCGCCAGTTCATACATCCGCACATTGCGCGGCTATACGAGGTCATTGTCACGGAGGAGCTGGTCTGGCTGGTCCTCGAGTACTGTCAGGGTACGGCACATGGCATGCTGTGATAAGAAAGGAGAGATATCTGACTCGTGAACAGGCGACGAACTGTACAACTACCTCCTACAGCATGGCGCTCTCGAGCCCTCGAAAGTCCAGCGCATCTTCACGCAGCTCGTCGGCGCTGTTTCCTACGTCCACAACAAGTCGTGCGTCCACCGCGACCTCAAGCTCGAGAACATACTGCTAGACAAGCATGGAGACGTGAAGCTCGTCGACTTTGGCTTCACGCGCGAATACGAGGGCAAGTCGAACTACCTGCAAACATGGTGCGGAACAATATGCTACAGCGCCCCGGAAATGTTGAAGGGCGAGAAGTACGCCGGAGAAAAGGTCGACGTCTGGAGTTTGGGAATCATTCTATATGCACTGCTGGTTGGCGAACTGCCATTTGACGAGGACGACGAAAATGTCACGAAGATGAAGATACTGAAGGAGGAACCCAAATACCCCGACAACTTTCCCGCGCAGGCGAAGGAGTTATGCTCGGCTTTGCTTTCGAAACGGCCGATCCTGAGACCGACGTTGGCGGATATACTGCAGAATCCGTGGTTGTCGGAACATGCGCCACGGCAGCAAGAGACGTTGAAGTTACAACAGCCGGCGCCGTTTTCGACGGAGCTGGAGAAGGAAGTGCTTCATCGTATGCGCGGCGCTGGAGTGGATATCGACATGGTCATTGAGAACGTACTTGCGCAGCGCTGTGACGCACTAGCTGGCTGGTGGGCACTGCTGCTCGAGAAAGAGGAACGGAAAGCGAAGAGAAAGGAGCGCAAGCGGAAAGAAAGGGAAGCAGAGGCAAAGAGCTTAAGACGGTTAAGTGCCGCGAGTAGTCGTCTCGATAAGCTTGCGCCTACCATCAGAGAAACAGACGAGGAGGGATTACACTCACCGACCGCTGTCGATACACCTAAAAGCAGAGGGAGATCGACGAACCGAAGAAGTTTACATGGTAAGCATTAAACTACCCGCACGAGATTCCAGCTAACCCCTACAGGCGCACCAGAACTTCCACGTCTTCCGGAAGGTATTGGTAACCTTGTTCTTCCGTCAAACGAGAAGCCCCTCCCACCTATTGAACATACCCAGGGTCGCAACTCTTCGACTTCACGACCTCCCCCACCCGCCAAAGACCTCGATAGACGGCGGTCCCGCAGTAGCATGCTCCAGGTCGTGAACAACCCCGACCTGCTATCTCCCAATGGCTTTGTACCCAAGCAACGACACCGAAAGCAACCCTTCATCAATCACCTGCTGAGCCTGCGAAACTGGATCAAAGAGACGAGTAAACGAGCCCGCAGCCCCAACTCGAAAGCGAGCAGCAGTGTCGGCAAGAAAAGCCCCAAACTCCCAGAAAGCAAAAGCCCGGATTCAAGAAGACGAGCAAGCGCCGGAAACCGCCTTTCAGTCCACTCCCACACCTCCAACCCCCCATCAACCCACGTCCCGCCCCGTCCCCGCGTCAATACAAACGGCTCAGGTAGCGCCCGCCGCCTCTCCGCCAGCCCCGTTCCCCTAACTCCACGTTCCTCCTACCGGCGTTCCAGCGGCGGCCTGCGCGGCCGTAAATCCACATCCTCCTCCGTCTCCTCGATCCGCTCGATGCCACACCACCACCACTCGCACTCCAAAGCATCCTCCACATCCTCCATCTCCATCGGCTCGCCCGCCGTCTCCGTGTCAGGCCACAAACTCACCAAATCGCCGCACAACAGCATCAAAGTGCTCCCCGCGACGCCCACCTCGTCCTCCTTCCCCAGCAACATCCGCGTCGTGCGCACCGGCGGCCTCTCCGTCACCACCGAAGGAAACAGCGCATTCGGCGCCGTCCCGCCCCCCTCACCTGGTTTCCCCTCGGGCCTCGTCTTCGCCAAACGCAAGCGCTCGCCCTTCAAAGGCCCCATGCTCAACACCTCCAGCTCGAATTCTCCATCCGCGCCCGTCAACACCTGGCGCCGCACGAGCGACGGCAATGCCGCGAGTCGCAGCCACAGCGTGCAAGGCCGCCGGAGCGGCGAGATCATGGGCATCACCGAGGAAGACGAGGACGAGGACGAGGATGTCGAGGAGGTTGAGGATTTTTCGGCCGCGGCGCTGAGGGAGGGCGAGTTTGTCGAGGAGAGTCCCAAGGAGCCGGTTACGCCGCCGGCGAAGGGGTGAGGATGTAGCCATGACACCTGATGCGCGGTGGAAGAAGTTGTATATTTGAGTTTGAACAAGGGGTGTATATTGGCATTTTGTTTGTTTGTTTGTTTGTTGGTTTGGGTTGCGGCTTCAGCGAGATGGCTTGTCTTGTCTTGCTTCGCTTTGAGCGCTTTCTTCGCATCAGCACCATTTTGTACTTTGCGGCCTTGAGATTTGAGATTTGGCTTCTTTGGAGCACCCCGCTTCCTGTTATCTTTGCACTTCACATTTCACTTTTCACATTTTCGATGGGCCAGGTCGCCGGATACCTTGTTTCTTGTTTCATGGTCAACATAACATGTATACGACATAGCTTGCCGGGGAAAATGGGATTTCCTACGTGTATATAAGCATTCTGATTTTTTTTGCACATCTGGCAGCAACAGACATCATAAGTTTAACAGCACTGGAAAGACTGATTTGTGATGTTTGTAGATGGGGTGTTACATCCCAGCACTCTTAAGTTGCTGGTACCATTGATGCAGCGAGATTGCTACTACAGTCTATGCAAACGAGTGATACTAGAATGTGTACCGCGAGATCAGGAGTTTTGAGATGGAGACTTGGTAGAGTGGTTCGGCATTCAGCATTCCGGTGGAAAGAAGCGAGGCTGCTATCTCTGCGCTCTTCTGCAACGTGAGAGCCAGCAGATTTCGCCAGCCCTCGTGAGACGTCGGCGTAGAAACCTAGCAAGTGGCGGCGCCTCCAAGACTTGATCGATGTTCCAAGTCTCATCGACGGCGAAAAGAATGTACATTTCGTTCCAACGCTCCTCAAGCCAGGCCGATGAAACAAACAGTTCACTTTCACCAGACCTTACTTAGCTTCATCCCACTACCTCTTTCCCGTGTCCGAACCTACCATATACACAATCCGTACCACGGCAAAAGCTACATGGCCATCACCATGTCACCGCGGACGCCCAAATCGATAACGCAGCGTAACAGTGCCTATCGAACACGTGTACACTCATCTCGACACGAGCGGACACAGAGCCTGCGGCAGCTGAATCAAAAGGAGAAGTACGCGCTCAAGCGCCGTTGCACGAGAGCGGCGAGTCTTCCTACCAAGCGAACAGGTGCGACGGAGCACGACATGAGAATTGTTCCGACGAGCTGATCGTCGTGATATGTAACGAAGGATCAAAGGGCCCCCGCGTGCGGGTCCGTTACTGGAGTAGAGAAAGTGCCGGGCTACATTCTAGAAACGTCGCGACGACGTGTATGGAAGGGCTGTGTGTCGTGTGATCTGCTTCGAGGAAGCGTGCAGTGACATTCCATTTGCCTAAGCAGGCCGGGAAGGGAAATGCACGCCGTGTTGAGATCATCATAGCGCGGATGGGCCGTCAACCAAGCATTTTGCGCAGGCGGTAGCCGAATCACCCTACCATGCGATTCACACGTGAACAAGTCCGAGTGCCAGAGCGGTGGCGTTTTATGTCTGGAGACGAGAGGGCTTGTGCGAATGTAGTGCGAAGTAAGGGCGTATATCAGCCATCTTAACGGCAAGGGTGCCAGACCAGACTGGCAACGACACGACAGTGATGATTGAATCACAAACTGCAATGTTTCGCATGCCTTGAACGTCTTTGAAAAGGAATGTCGAGGTTTCAAGATGGTCTTCTTACGCTGGTTGTCAGATGTGCTTCAAATGGCGTTACCTAGGTAGGCTCCGATGCCGGCAGTGACAGGTCATGTGAGATGGGACGATGCACTCGGACAGATATGCAGATCTTTGTTTTGTTCCGGCGGACATGTCAAGTCGAAGAGAAAAGCAATGTCTTGCCGTTTGTTGTGGAAGAACGACAGGTCACTGCCGCGTTGTTCGGCTCTTGGTCGGTGAAAATGCCTCACCGTTACAGGCGACATGGGAGGCGTCAGAGTTGGCGAAGGGGAGACTGACATGGATGATGAAAGTGGAAGCCCTCGGTGGTGGCTTACACTAGGGCGTTTCCCAAACCATTAGAGGAAGGCGCACGGGTGGGTCCTTTAGCATCACGTTCACCCGCGTATTTGGCCGCAGTTGCTGGCGCGTCATGTGCGCGATTGATATGTTCAAGATTGATGGTGTCTCGAGACTAGAATAGTGATGAGAACGGAGAATGGCGGTATGCCCAAGTAGCACAGGCCAGAGCTTCCGGCGACTCGGGGCTGTAAGTGACTGATTGGGGAAATGGTATTGGTGGTACACACGCGGTCGGTACCGTAATGGGCGAACCTGTTCTCATGCGGTAAGAGAAGAAGGCAAGGAAGCCTAGAGAAAGATGGTGATTCATACGATCCGGTTGGACGGCGGGAATTGAGCTGTATCGCGGCGCCGAAGGCAAATCGCACCATTCATCCCGATGCGCGCAGGACTCTGTGGGCAATCTCGACGACGTGGGCACTCGGATGGCAGACATGTCGACTGTACCTGCATCGCCAGACTTTGGAAGAAGACTGTAGATTGAGACAAGCCTGGTCGGCCCCTGCAGCGCACAGCTTCAAATGACAATGGTAAATTAAAACCACGCGAGATTGCTGGGTCAGACGCGATGCAGTTATTCCGTGTTGCCGACACGGTCCAGCAGTTTGGTAGATCAAGTATTGGTAGGGAATTTGCGTTGCGGCACGGTGAGCTGGCTGCAGTGCGCAGAGGGTGGCCGGCAAGCCATGGTACAGCGAATCAATACGGGCCTCTATGCATGCTGGAATGAACGCTTTGGTGTTGTATATAGCCAGGGTGGGAGTATTGGGCGATGCCGGAGTAATACAACGGCTGTTTGCCAACGACGCCCCTGTAGGACTCAGTGAGCGGCGACGGAAGAATGAAGAGGCAAGTCACCAGTGTGGTTGGCAAAAATGATGCGCGTAGGGCAGACGCATTGCAGAGGCAGGCAGGGGCCGGGCTGGTGTCTTGCGAGCACATCCTAGAGAGTCTTGGTGTTGGCTATCGCATTGACGGCCCCGTGGTGTTATCAACGCCCGGCCGTGCGCCAAAGCCGGGGGGCAGTAGCGAGTTTCTGGAAGGAAGGCGCCACGGACTCGACGCCGAGGTCGAGGTGGCAGCGCCGCAAGACGGCACAAAGGCGGGCGGGACGTGGGTGAACGTGTCGACGATACGGACCCCAGCCACAGCAATAAAGTCCCCTGAAGGCTGCAAACGTCGGAGCGCTCCGTCCGACTCCAGACGTCAAAGGAAGCGAAGGAATGGCGTCCCAGACACGGAGCCTTGACTGAGCATTGACTGAGCATTGGCGTGAGGTTGGGGCGGCCCACCTGGGCACTGTCGCCATCTTCCCTACCCTGGCCTTTTCCCCAATCATCAACTTGCGGACACAAACCCAGGCTCAAGCTCAAGCCCCTACGGCCGAGGGCGCTGCTGGCCGCCGTCGTCCGCCGTCGTGGGCGCGTCACAGCAACACAGCGACACAGCGACACAGCGACACAGCGACCTTCACGCGCTTCACCTCCTGCACTACCTCGACGCCGCCGTCCCCTGAAGCGTTCAAGTCTTCAAGTAGCGCATTAGCCCAATACTTCCTCCCGCGCCCGCGCCGCCGACAAGACACTGTCGCTAGCTCAGATAGGCGCCCTTCCCTAGGCTGACTCCCACCCGCCTGGCTGGGCCCTGTAACTCTGACCCTTGGCTCTCACCCTCACCGCACGGCTCCTGGGGAGTGTCCTTCGCGCTCGTGTGTGTAAAATAAGCCTGGGCCCACCACCCCGGACGTCAGCACACCACCGACACTTATCTCTACCTGGTTCCTTTGTTGGACGACCACGTCCCTCCGCCACACTACTGACACGACACCTCCATTGAGTCTGCAGCATCTGCTGTAGTTCTTCCTTTCGGCTTGCCTTGGTAGTGTCATCGCCCTGCTGCACCACATGCCAAACATGACTTTCGACGACGACATGTACGGGACCGAGAAGAGTTTTGGGAGGGGCTCGCAGGCCTCGGATTACTATGGCGAGTCTTCGGTGCACCGGGACGGCGTTGGGAGGAGAGTCATCGAGAGCTTCAAGCGGGACCCCAACTTCATCATGACGCCCAAGGGAGCTCTGGGTGCCGATGGAAAGGTCTTTGATGTCGAAACTGCAGCCCAAAACACGGCCAACTCACCACTTGCCCGCAAGCTCAAAGGCCGACATCTGCAGATGATAGCCATCGGTGGTTCCATTGGTATGGTTCTCGCGCGTCCTGCTGCTGCCCATCTGTTGTGCTAACGGCCGTAGGTACTGGTCTGTTTGTTGGCTCCGGCCAAGCGCTAGCCAACGGTGGTCCAGCAGCCTTGGTCATTGCGTACTGCATGGTCGGTGTCATGCTGTACTGCACCGTCCACGCGTTGGGTGAGATGGCTGTACTGTTTCCTGTTGCTGGTTCCTTCTCGGCCTATTCTACTCGATTCCTGGACCCAGCATGGGGCTTCGCTATGGGCTGGAACTATGCTCTGCAGTGGCTTGTAGTGTTACCGCTGGAAATCGTTGCTGCCACCTTCACTATCGAATACTGGAATACTAAGACGGTAAACAACAACGCCTGGGTGGCCATCTTCCTGGTCTTCATCGTGGCTATCAATCTCTTCGGGTATGTAGCCGTTACCTTGAACATGATTTTATATACTGACGTTTGATAGTGTCAAAGGATATGGTGAGGCAGAGTTCATCTTTGCCATCATCAAGATTGCCGCCGTCATTGGATTCATTATCCTAGGCATCATCATCAACATTGGAGGTGGCCCAGAAGGTAGCTACATTGGCGGAAAGTTCTGGCGTGACCCAGGACCCTTCAATCACGGCTTCAAAGGACTGTGTAGTGTCTTCGTGAACGCAGCCTTTGCTTTCTCCGGAACAGAGCTCGTTGGACTTGCAGCAGCTGAAACTGCTAATCCCCGGAAGTCGCTCCCTACTGCTGTCAAGCAGGTATTCTGGCGCATCACACTCTTTTACATCGTATCGCTCACCATCGTCGGCCTCATCGTTCCGTATACCGAGCCGCGCCTCCTCCAAGACAGCAACAGCGCTAGCATCGTCGCATCCCCTTTTGTTATCGCAATCCAAAATGCTGGAATCACAGGACTACCTTCCGTCTTTAACGCCGTTATCATGATTGCCGTGCTTTCCGTCGGCAACTCTTCTATCTATGGCTCATCACGTACTCTTGCCGCCCTCGCTGAGCAACATCAAGCCCCTAGGATATTCGCTTATATCGATCGCCAGGGTCGCCCTCTCGTTTCAATCGCCTTCGCCTCATCCCTTGGTCTCTTAGCCTTCCTCGCCGGCGCAGACCGCAAACTTCAAGAGAATGCCTTCAACTGGCTTCTTGCGCTCTCCGCTCTTTCTGCTGTCTTCACATGGCTCTCCATCTGCGTGGCCCACATCCGCTTCCGCCAGGGCTGGAAAGTGCAAGGTCATCAGCTCTCCGAACTGGCCTTCAGGTCGCAGCCCGGCGTCATCGGCTCCTGGATCGGCGCCATCCTCAACATGCTCGTCCTAATCGCGCAATTCTACGTCTCTACCTCGCCCTTTGACGATGAAAAGATGGACACTTCCGGCCGCCTGCAGCATTTCTTCAGCGTGTACCTCGCCCTCCCCGTCACAATCGCCTTCTATATCCCCTACAAACTTTACTACCGCACCTCCATTGTGCGGTCACACAACATGGATCTGCACACGGGCATCCGCGAGCTCAACATCGCAGAGCTAATAGAAGAAGAGCGCGAAGAACGCAAGCGGTGGCCGCGGTGGAAGAAGGTGTACAAGTTCCTCTGCTAAGACAGCATTGTGTTCTTCGTTCTTGTAGCGTTCGCGCAAATTCTTTAGCTTCTTTATTTTCTTCTTTTGGTTTGGGTGTCAGCGTTTATGATACCAGGCGGCATGCCCACGAGCATTGCGCAGCCTTGCGGCCTTTTTCTTTCTTTCTCTTCATCATGAGTATGCTATGGAGATGGCAAAGCATGTGGGCTTCGGATATAATCGAGAGCTCCCAGGAGCATCTTCTGCAAACAGGCAGTTTGCAGGAGAAGAAATTTACTCAAAAAATATTCACAATACGTCCACTAGTCACGCTAAAAATGAATTGTCCAGCGTACATCATTTCGTCTAAAGACAGACATGGCCTACAAGTAGCTTGGGGTTACATAGATGTGTTTCTTCACAGTTGCACAAAAAGCGGCAAAAATTTTTTGAAGGTCTTGCCCGGAATCGAACCGGGGTTGCCGGAAGACACTGACATGAATCAGAATCCGGAGTGATAACCGCTACCTGTAAGGCAATTAGCGGGGGCAAGAGAGAAGTGTTGGATCAGGAGAAACATACACTACAAAACCGTCTGTTGGATGTCGAGGTTTTCAGTTTAACTGGTATATAATGTTATGTTTTTTTGCGGCCAGCAGGGACGCAATGGGTGGTTTTGCGCGTGAGTGCGGGGCTTGGAACAAAACTAAGAACGATGAAGTGGGGCAGATGCATCAAGATAATTTTATGGCATGACGAGTTAAATCCCTGACCACAAAAGGCCAATAAGCCATGTTCCATGCGCGTAACTTATGCTGTTTACTCTCGTATCTACCTTCGTCATAGATACAGTATGACCAAAAGCGATGTTGAGACGGCCCTAGATAGCGTCGTCTACTAGCTACGCAACAGCAACGCGTGATCTTTACTCATTGTCTACAGCCTGCACAATAGCGCCAGCCTTGCCCTGATCTAGCGCGTCTAGCTTGTTCATATCCTTCTCGTCAAGTTCGAAGCCATATACATCCGCGTTGCTGACGATGCGAGAGGGAGTATCGCTCTTGGGCAGCGGCACGAAACCTTTCTGCAAACTCCAGCGAACGAGCACTTGGTTGGGCTCGACGTTGTGCTTCTTAGCTATGCTAGCGAGCGTCTGATCGTCTGCTTTTTCGTTGCGAACGAGCGGGCAGTATGCCTCGACGACGATGTTGTTCTTCTTGCAGTATTCGACGCATTCGCGCTGTTGGCACCAGGGGTGGAGCTGTATCGTGTTAGTCAAATTCACACTTCTCAGAATAGTGAGACCTACCTCGATCTGATTGATAACCGGAGGAAACACCTTGCCAATCGACTTGATTTCCTCAATATGCTGGATGCCGTAGTTGCTCACGCCAATGTCTCGCACTATCCCCTCTTCCTTGGCCTTCTCCAACGCTTGCCACATGAGCTTCCGCGCCTCTGGTCCGCCATTGGGAGTGTGGATCAAGAATAGATCCACGTAGCCGCCCTTACCAGCAAGCTTCTCTACGCTCTCAGCCACCTTCTTGTATGTCGAGTCGGCGTCGTTGCCAGCGCTGAGAATCTTGGTCGTGATGTAGACTTCCTCACGCGGGACTTTGCCCTGTTTGATCGCATTTCCGACGTCGGATTCGTTCGCATAGTATTGCGCTGTGTCGATATGGCGGTATCCCGCTTCAAGCGCCTTGGTACACGAATTGACGCATTTCTCGGGTGGGGAGAGGTAGACGCCGAAGCCGATTTGGGGTATTTGGTACTTCGAGCCCGGAAGCGGGAAGGTGGAATTTATGCTAAGCTTGGTTGCAGACATCTTGGGCGGTTGGGGAGATGTGCTGGTAGTATAGCTAGAGCACGCTGTGAGCGGCAGTCGAAATAGTTGCAAGGCAGGAGTGCTCATCAACGTAGCTTCTACGAGCCGCTCGGATGCTGCAAACAGTAGCTCCGCATGGCAGTCGTGATGTCACGTCCTGCAGCTTCTAGGAGCAATTGTGGGTCTACTGTACATGATGGAGGTCTACTCCGTACAACATACTAGACTCATCGCTTTTATGTATAACGTAAAGCGTGATATCTTGAACTCGAACTGTGTGAGAACTTGGTACACGTGTGAGCAAGAACAACATGATGCTGATCGCTCGGACGCGTTCGCGCTAAGTTCAGCTGGACCCCACCTCCACATCGCTCCATGAAGCTGACACCCAACCTCAGATGGTGACCCGTCACAACATCTGAAGCCATCCTCGAATTTGCTACCAACCATTCCTCATGGTTGCTGACTGACACAGATGCGTGCTCTTAATTACTACTGCTAGGCGACTTAGATGGGTTTGTGGACTCTTTGGTGGAGTTGGCGAAAATCCTCGGTCACTTCTGAACGGCTCCCATTGATGGTAGACTCGATGGTTGTATCGTTAAGAACCGTGTGACGACTATATAGAGCATCGAAGAGGCTCAGCCTCAATAAGTCTAGGCTCTTTAAGCTGTTACTAGCGTCGTGAGAGAGTGGAAGGGGTGCTCTTACTCCCAAGGTCAATATGGGAGCCACGGGATAGTGGGAACATTTCACCTGGAGGCTGATATATGGGGCATGAGGGCAAGATTCTCTCCTAGTTGAACCGACAAGGCCCGTTGGGTGTGGGTTTGTAGCATTGTAGAGTTATAAACTGATTGTAATCTTACGTTCTACTGATTTTTCTCTTTACTACCTAGGGACCCTGAGCTCGAGCCTACAGCATAAAAGTTGGAAATACACATTTGGTGGGTGCATCAATGACCGAAATGGTCTTTTTTTCATCTCCCGCATCATCAGTGCTTTTGACGCATTACCAGTAGCTGTACTTCAAGGCGCCTTACTCGTTTCGCGAGAGCGATTTTCCCTCGTTCCCGCTCCTAACAATACTAAGCGTGAGCGGACTAATCGTTGCCGTCGTGTTCCCGACCCCTACTTTCATTTAGCGAATGTCCCAGTACTCATTCCCATTTAACTCACCATCATACAGCGCAAGAGTATACGCATTCCCCGTCCCCTTGACCGCCGCAAACGTCCGACTCTTCAACGTACTTCCATCACTGACACCCAGGACACTGCTGTCCATGGTAAACGTCGCCCACTCCATCAGCTGTCCGCCCGGAATACTCCCTGCATTAGGGTTTGTCACGTCAACCATGTATAGCAGGACGCTGTCTGGGCCGCGTAGAGCAAGTTGGCGCGTGTCGTCGGCGTTGTGGAACGCCCAGGTGTTTGTTGCGTTGAACTTTTGCACAAAGAACTTTGTTGCCGCGGTCTGGGCTGTTGCGAGGCCATAGGTGGTTGAACCGGCGGGGAGAGTGACGTATTGGTTGTTGACAGCGGTGGTGGGACTGGGTGGATTAGAATTGGGGGGAGGGGAGGGAGGGTTTGTTCAAGAGTTGTGCTCACGACTTGGCTTGGAGGAGGTAGAACTGGGTGCCTGTTACGGGAGGAGCGAGTATGCTCCAGGGCATGAGTGGCCATGCTGTGACTATGGTGCAGAGGGCGGGGATGAGAGTGAGGAAGGACTTCATGTTTGATCTCAGTGTGTGATACTTTTGTAAAAGGCTGCTTGATGTCGCTATGATACGTTGTGTGGTGGAGGTTGCTTATTTATACATCTCGGCATTAAAGACTACTCATATGCTATTGAGCATACATAGGCATGAAATAAGCCAACCCTCAATTGATAGCGCAGCGTTCGCGTGCCGACCTAGTACGTTCTTAGGCCGGAGAATCCGAGCGAGTGGGAATGCAATCTGCCCAACATGTAATAATCGACTGCAGTGTCTGTTCGGAGCACATTGATGCAGGTCCTCAGATGCCGTCCGCCACTTCGATGACTGCTTCGACGATCGTTTTCATATGCCTCACAGATGGCACATTCGGCATATACATCTTGATGTCGATCCATTTCATCTGACCCATTGATGGAGTGGTATCGATATGCGCGGTTCCACCGTCTCGGAATCGGACTCCTCACGACGCGTGTCTACTCATCAAAGAATGCAATGCGCAGCTCTTTGTAAGTATTAAGAATCTGTTTCGAAACTTTATATGCAGGCACAAGGGGTACCTCGCCCTTACAATCTGGCTGAATGCGCAATTGGCCAATCACTCGTCACTTGCAACTGAAGAGACATGGAAACATGCTTAAAGCCGAGTAACGCGAAGATTTCCATGTCTACCAGCATTATCTACTACACCTTTGAAGCGTAGTCTAACGCTTCAGTGCCATCTACGCTCTACACCGTCTGCAACAACACCTCAAACGCAAACGGCCCCGTCAACAACGCATACTCATCCAGCGTCCTCGGTCCGCAACTCCCACTGCCCAAACCATGATGTTCCGCATCTAATCGCAGCAACACCTCCTCCCTCTTCTTGCGCCTCAACTCATGCGGATGCCCCGCTGCAGCAACATCCCTCATCCTATAGTGGCTGACCTGGAAATCAAACAACTTCCTCTCCTCGCCGCTGACAAATTGCGCAAGTAACGACGCCTCCTTGCCATCAGACACGGATACCCACCGCGTATCGGTGCGGTTGGCGCTTTCTTGCGGAACTTCGTAGTCGACCCAGAGTTCGTCAATGGTTTGGGCGGTGTACTTGCCTATCGGTTGGGAGAGCTTGGAGTCGCGGTAGGACTCGCCGGAGCCGCGGCCGAACCAGGAGACTTGCTGGAAGTTCTTTGGAAGCCCCAGGACGAGTCCAATACGGGGTAGTGTGCGGGGCAGATTTGCGCCTCGAGGCGTGCCGTTGACGGCGATGGAGACGCTGCCGTTGGCACGGAATGTGTATGTCAGAATGGTGTCGATGGACCATGATAGTGTTGGTGGAGCGAGGCGCTGGTTCACCACAATCTTCAAGGTGTTGGCGTCTGGTTGCGACCACTCAACCTTGCGGGTCGATGGTTTGGCGAGATGGAGGCACTTCTCCTTCCATTCCCAGCCGTCTTGTGGGGCGTCGTTGTCGGTTTCTGCGCGGAATATGTCGAATTCTGGAGCCTTGGTGATGAGCTCGGTGGAGGCTTGACGCCAGGATGTGAGGGTGCCGTGGAGAGTGTTGAATTTCCAGGTCGACTTTTGGCTTGTTATCTCTAACAAGTTTCGGCTGGTAGCGACCTCAAGCTTTCCATCTGACTTTGCGGGAAGCTGGACGGGTGCTGTCGCAGTAATAGGAATCTGAGCTGTGCCAATTTCGAATCCCTTCTCCAGGTATGGGGTAGCTTCCTTCAGGCCAAACGAAATGCTGA
>Ga0265780_10000733_pt1 | contig 49576 bp, 40 predicted proteins | sample P1T30metagenome_FD_192432 | JGI IMG/M metagenome (GOLD analysis project Ga0265780, IMG submission 192432) | Plant litter microbial communities from East Loma Ridge, Irvine, California - P1 T30 | ecosystem: Environmental > Terrestrial > Plant litter > Unclassified | place: USA: California... | reverse complement strand
TGCCGGAAGAGACAAGCCGGTCAAAATGTGTCTAATGAGGAGGGCAATGAAGGTTCCAGACACCAACCGTTGACAAAAAGCCACGAATTGACAACCTCCACCACGCGCTTGCGGAAATCGTCTTCGAGGGAGCCTGGGGAGAGAAGAATGAAAAAACAGCCAGGAAACGGACGTGCCCAGCGACAGCAGAGAAAATTATAGTGCGCGGAAGCTATACCCCAAGAGGATGACACACGATACCTCATCAGATATGAGCCTGTTTTCAAAGGTGCTCAATGCGAGATATCGTGGCAACCGAAGAAAAACACAAATGCTGCGCTTGTTGAAGATTGAAAGAAGCAGAAACAGTCAGAAGACCAAGGGAGCCATCAAACCTATCACGGCACTTAGTTTGACGGCCACTCTCAAGAATCTCTCAGGAAACCGTGTTGCTCGCACGGCACTCCGCGAAACCAAAATCCCCTCTGTTGCAGCGAGGTGACGATGACGACTTGGAGGACTCATTGACATCGCGTGTTCCATCTACTTCACTCGAAGCTGCAAGAACAGCGCTCCACGTTTTTTCGAGCCGCCCTATACCCAAAGGCGTCATGAGCATCACGCACTCGTACAACGATCAGGGACCCAGAAGCTTTCACAATCCAGCAAACGGCTCCCGGCGACCGGTAGTCGTTGACGAAAACGACTCGGTCGATATGCCGTTTGCCAATACCGAGGAGTCGCGGTCTTCGCCCGTTCCAGCCGCAACTGCATTCACGCCGCAAAAACGCAATCATCGTACATGTGCGGAAGCCCCATACCTCGCGCGCGTGAAGGAACATGGTCTGCCAGAATACTCGGGAACAGTTCTCGGAGACTAGTCTATGACAGGAAATCATGGGGGAAGTGGAATCCCACGTCCGCGAACAAGCATGGCATCATTACTATCGCCGGAACCCCCTGTTCTTCCAAACAACGGTCATATCGTTCGACTTGCAATGGCGTCCGGCGAGAGTTGCTATCTGACACCCAGCAGTTCGGTCTCGGCCCGACTGCCCCCTGGCAGGGATGAGATGGCTCCAGGCGCATCGCCCGGGAAGCTTGTGAGCGCGGCAAATCGACTAGAGCTTCTACTCGGTACTGTAGGCCACGGAAACCGTCATTCTTGTAGTCTCGCTCTCCATGCCTACTGTCATCTCGATGCAAGCAAAAGTAATGCTCGCAGGGTCTTCAGCCTATCGTCCGACCTAACCTTGTAGCCGCTCAGTTGTTCACTTTCATCTGACGCTTGACCTGTGCCTGAGTCCCAAGCGACAAAGGCTTTGCGAACTTCTCAAAGTCATGCGTGGGACAGGGTGTGCTCAACCGCAACACTACACTCTTCTCAAATAGCAAACGCATGACGACTTCCAACATGGTGTGATAGCGGGGGAGAGTTGTGCTAGTGGCACAGCTTCAAGTCAGAGACACCGATCTCTGAAATGTATGCGCCGTCTGACTTCAGCTTGCCACGGTCAACTGGAAGCTAATCACGAAAGTGTCAGACCGTGCGACCAACTTTGTGGCACTATCCGAAGAGTGAGGCGTTTTCGATCGCAGCTGCGCTTTCGCCGCCCTACTTCTGCAATGTAACAGCCGCTTTCCACGACACTAAACAAAGTTTTTGGCTTCTGGTCTGATTGCCACAATGTCGTTTGGACACGGTCGGTGGAAGGCGCGAGCCATATTATGAACGCTCTGCTGTAACTTGGACTAAACGGATGCAAGCCGCTCTGATGACGGTTCCAAAGGCTTCCTCGATATGTACAGGGAGTAATCTCCATTTATCTTCCTCATGGCTCAAGTCAATTGTGACTTATCTTCTCCGCTTCAAACGTGACGCTGCTCCGGCCTGACGACATGTGGCATGGTTGCTTCTTGGATGGCATTGGTGTTCTGCCTTTCATCTGACCCGACATTACCGAATGCCACGCCGCTACCACGTCTGCGAGCGTAACTGCGAGGGCTTTGATCGCGCACCGTCTGCTCCCGGCCTTCCCGAGAGGCGTTGATTCGTGAAGTCCAAGGTTTGGCTCCAGTAATATACTTCTTTTCCAAAGGCATCATCCGGGTCGATGTCTTTCATCTCGGTCCAGTGTTTCAGATCAAATCTACCATTGACAGTGGTAGCATCTATGATGTCCATCTGGTTTGTAGGCACAAGCTCGTTCTTGCCATGATAGTCCCGGCGTCCACCTGCCAGATCTTCAGGTCGATTGAGCCAGCTGACGCGGATGTAAACATGCTCCACATCAAGAGCACGCACCTCCAAGACTTTCGCTTTCCAGTCCGAGGAGCCGTCGACTGCGGAATCGTCGGTTTCATCGTGCTTGACTAAGACGTATTCGCCTATCGCGATGCTTTCAACTCCCACTTTTGCTGCAGTCAGTACAACTTGATCGGTACCCATCAACTTGAATAGCACCAGGGCCACCACCTACCAGTAAATCTCTTGTAACCTCGCAGACTCTTCCAGACCCCAAGTGGGTTCACCTCATATTGCACATCTAGCCTTTCTTCGAACAGACCACGTTGTACGTGCAGCTTTAGGCCATTACGTTTTGTCTTTCTTGACAGTGATGATGTCTCAACTTTGAATGGTTGATCGGTATCATTAAGCAATTTGCGGAGCTTCGCGGAATGGTCACCAGAAACCTCAAAGGATGCTGCTAAAGATCTCCTTGAACCAGGCTGAGTCTTTTCCGTTCGTCCGTGGTGATGGCTAATCCTTGCCGTGCCTTTTCGTTGTTTCATTGATGACGTGCTGGCGGGACTGTCAAAAATTCTGGAATTTTGTTCGCGCGTCGTGAAGTAACGGGTCACGCGCACACGTGAGGAAGATAGCTTGTCTCTGGGGAGCGGCATCTTTAGCGCGTCATGCTTCGGGCCGAGGCGCTGCGAGTCGCAACGCCTAAGCGGGGCCACAGCGGCGGTGAAGATGAGGTCTGGCGTAGGTTTTCCAATCAGTTTGCATGTCATAGATGACTTACTTAGAGACAGGCGCGATACAGCATCACCTTCTTGTGTGTGGCACAGAGTTACAAGAATCGTAAACCGCTTCGAGTGGAACTCCATAGCAGAGTTAGTGAAGTGTACAGGAGGATGACTTGGTTGCTCCGGCATGGGCTGGTCGGGTCGGGTCCCGATAGAAGCTAGACTTTCGCCCCTTTTACTCCACTGTTCGGGTGGAGTCGCCTACTCGCGATCAAGGTTAAGTTAGTGTGACTAGTGAGGTGGCAGGAAGACCCGCAAAAAAGGGCTAGACGAGAGGGAAAGACTACGAAGTGCTGCCTCGGCTCATGTGCGTATTCGACCCCTGTAATAGAACCAGGGTCCAGTGGGGGGGCTAGCTGAGACCTACTTTACCATGCGTTGAGATGAGCCAGAACGGGGTGGAAGGGGGTTGAGTGGGAGAAAGGGGGCCGCAGAGTTCCCCGAATCGAGTGTTGAAGATCGTCGGACAAGAACATCTACACCGCCACAGACCCATTGAGACATAAAGCATTAGGTAGTCCCAGCAGCAAATACACGGCTTGATTAACTCTCTACAACCCATCTCGCCACCAAGCACTCGTTCCACATATCCTTCAGCCTCCATATAACCCAACAGAGCAGCTACAGTAGCGACTTCGCCATCGAATCCAACCACTTCGGCACGATCGAAATGCATCTACGAAATACCATCATTCTCCCATGCCTTGTAGCTAGTGTGTCTGCTACAAACCCACATAACCTGAAGGGTTCTTTCTCTAGCTTCCGAGCAGAAAACATGAAGCCAGACAACAAGACGATTGCAAATCTCTATGACGGATGCTCGGAATTTGACCAAGATGACAAATTGGTGAGCACCGGGGGAAGTTGTATCGCCGCACTCTTGCGGGATACATTCGAAGTCCTGCTTGCCGCACCTTATGACGAACCCGTGAATGTGGTCCACAACGACACCGTCCTCGATCCTCAGTCATCTGTTGAAACGAGTTCTACCTCTGCTGTCACCGCAAGCTCTTCCCAATCCACAATTCCTGCCCTGGCAACCTCGTCACAGTCGAAAGTCATCGGCACGGTGAACTTGCCTCAATCGACAGTCACCAGCACGATCGGCTCATCCCAGTCCACAGTGCCGGAAAGCTATGGTGTGAAGCTCAGACGAGAAGACGATTCCGCACATTCAGTTCTCCTGCATAGCATGAATGACCGACTCTCCCATCACCTTGGTGGTAGAAATGTAATACGTGCCCTAGATGTTGGTGAATCAGAGTTCCACCCTGAAGACGGTATCGCCATACGCACCAACGTACGGGGTGATGATGCCGTCTTACACGTTCACACCAACGGCTCTCACGCAACCGCAGAGTTCAGGAAAGACACTACTCTACGTATGATGCGGCGCGATGAGGTTGTTCCTAAGGCCTCCACCTATCGGTTCTCCGGAGGGGCTTTCGGTCTCAAGATGCAAATCACCAAGGGAAACAAAGCCGGTCTGAGTCTGAACGATGTAGATGCTTACTGGAACGCCTTTGCATACGGGAACGGCGAAGACGTTCCTGCGCTTAAAAGATCAGACTCATGGAAGTTCGCCGTATGCGATGTCAGTGGTTGGATGCAGCTCGCAGGCAAAGTCATTGCACTGGAACGTCCGTCCGATTATGGGTACGAGGGTTACGATGAGTTTGTCGCTTGCAAATAGACGATTGTGTCCCATGGAGAGCCTTGAAGTTGCTCGGGACACAAGTCACAGATTGGACGATCATTGAGGAGTTGGTGTGACATGTATCCGTTTGAGCAAATCGTCTATATTGGACTAGCAATATCGTATTGTCACTATAATTCTCCCATGACATTCAGATAAATTCTGTTGTTGCTGTCCATGCTGCCAATCTCAACTCGCTAGTGATCAGTATCGTGTCGATGAAGCTTTGCCGCCGGAGTTGATCGGATAATTTACACTTTCACCGACTAATTAAAGTTTTCTTGTAATTTAAGTTAGTTTAACTTATAATGTCTTGTGCGTGTAAATGAGACTTCAATTCGAAGAGGTAAATTTACAGGGTTCTCACAAAAAATTGAGCGGCTACAACATGGGTCCGCCAGTCGATCGCCATGGCATGATCGTGTGGTCGCTTCGATCTCGAGGACATCTTCTTCCATCAGAATAAACCGCCCTTAGCCACTCGTGAGAGTGTTTTTCTGCGGTTTCTAGCTAAGACTACAGTACATTGGAACAAACATAGCAAAAGTTCATAGCCCACCGCAATCACACTCATACACTGCAGACTCGCTAAAAGACTCACTTGTCAGTTGATGTGTGACCACAACAGTGATAGTACAGCAATACGTACCTCGCGGCGCTCCGTGAAATCCTGATACAGGCCAGTCCAGACATTACGGTCGCGGCAATCCTGGCCGTTCTCCACTTCATGGCAGACCGGTAGCTTTTTCTGATATGCTTCTTCGGTACGTGGCAGCCATGGCTTACGCAGAGGCCAGTCGGAAAAGTGAACGAATTTAGCCTCTTCGAGCACCTTTTGAGGATCCCAAATCTCTTCCTTGGATCCCAAATACCTGTGGTGTTCCTTTTCATTGAATTCGCCTGTAATGAGATCATATCGACGATGAGGTATGATCATGCAGTCTTTGCCATAAAGCTCGTTGACGATTTCCATGTCGAAATCGTTGTCTTGCCTGCGGCTGAATGCGTCGAAGACACGGCGGAATTCGAAGTCAGACGGCTCGACAAGAACCATTTGAGACGACAATGTATCATCAAGCCAGTACGCACGAGGCATAGCTACAGCCGATGGCGGTAACAAGAAAAGCTCGTCCATACTCTGAAGAACAGTAGCATCCGAGTCGAGACTAAGCACACGCTTGTATTGGGTTTGGTTGAAGACAAGCAGCTTTGTGAAGCTATCAGCCCAGGTCTCCTCGCCTTGGAGATGCTGGACTTCGACGGGCGAGAGTTGGACTCCATAAGAGTCCCGAGCTTTTCGGAGTAGCTCAGAAGTGCGATCCGATCCAGACACATCCCATCCTTGAGGGTACATCATAACTTTTGACGCCTTGGCTCCCGCGCGATCCAGCGACTCGAAGATCATTAGAGAATTACAGAGGTAATTTTCATTTGTGACGTACTGGCAGTAGGCGTATTGAGACCAATCTGGCTCGTTTGTTACGTGAGCTGGTGGGGCTTCGTGGATCGTCCGGTGAGCGTCCGGATGCGTGGACTGGCTTGTCACCGACTGGACACGGAAGAGATCGATGTGTAGTAGTAAGAGTAACACTGACAGCAAAGTACGCCAAAACACACGTGAGTTGACGAAACTTCGGAATTTCGATGTCCAGGAGTGTTGCGAGCCATCTGTGCTGTTCAGTGGCGCCACCCACCAACCAGGAGGCGCATCGCTCAGGTTCCGAAGATACCTCATAGTGTTCCTTGGGGCGACCGACATTGGCGAGAAAGTATAAGCAACGAGGACATTGGTTGGGGATATGGATTGACGGCAACAATGAACGACGGCGAGCAGGCTGCGGGAGCAGGCAGCATGCACCGACATATCCGTGGCGGATGGCAGTGCGGTCACATAGTCTGTAACCGCCATGCCAAGAGTCATCTGCATCATGGCGGGTGATGACCGCCTTATCCTTGTTCGACAGAGACTTGTGTGTTTAGCTGCATCTCGCTCTGTGTTACCGGAGTTCAGATAGATATGAGGTTCAGCGGGCATGTGATGGCCATGCCAGCTGGCACAACCAGCGTGAATCAATTCATATTTACATTTAACCTACTGGAACTAACGATGATCTGCACAGGCATTCGGTCAAACGTTATGGATCGAGTCGCGTTGGAGAGACAGGCGGATGCGCAGAGTGTTTTGTGAGAGCAAGACTTCACAGCGTTACTGTACATGTCGTTCATTTCCTCACAAAGCTTGTCGTTGTATAGGTAATTTGACGTCGGCGTAGCTCATGTCAAGTTGTTTGTGCCACTAAACCAATGTCACACGGCCAGCGCTACTCGTCTTCGACCTTTCCAGCGACTACAAGCCTCGGTACTCTTTGAACATGCCGTTTCTTGTCTCCTGCGATATCGCTGTCGTTGTTCCTGACTTCATTCCCTGACTTTCCCTAGCTGTGTTCATATATCCAGAGATTCCTAACGCCCCCTCACTTGTCACTCCTCGACTTCAATTTCCGCTCAAGCCTTGCTCGTCGCTCCAAAGTCTCCTTCGAATCTTGATGCATCGCTTTCGTGCGCGTCATCTCCTCGTCGAAGAAGAACACACGCACCTCTCCGTCGTCGTCTCCAAGGATTCAGTTAGCCTAACAAAGCTCGCTTGCCTTTTCTCCAAGTGGCCACTCACCTCCCGCCAAGCGACTGCGCGTCGATGGGAGTCGTGTCTTATTTTTCTTCGCTTCCAGCTTCATTTTCGACAATATCTCGGAATGGGAGGCGGCGTACAGTAACTCTGGCGGTTTAGTCTTACCATAAAGTTTGACAGCCGTCCGACTCGGGGAGTACGTACACAGATATGTATGTTATGAGGGGGCGGATCGTCTCAGTTGTGGAAAGAGTGATATGGCATCAAAACAAAGTGTTCTCCCCATCGTTGGTAATGGAATCAAAGTGCTAAGACAAAATAGACGCATCTAGGCACCACTGGCCTCAACATCGACCGCACTGATGTCAAGGGCGACATCTGGCAGGTGGGGCATTTGTTGTGTATCATGAAGTCTCGAAATGGATCCCAGCTTTTTGACACAGACCTAACTTGCTCCACTGCCACCTCCCAAAGAGAGCAAGCCACTATCGACCCTACTTTCAATTACTCTGAGAATTGTAAGCACGCAAACAGAGAAGTCCCAGATTGTCAGGCGTAACTTAATTTCTCGTCGTACTGTCGATAACTTCTTCTCACCACTACAATACCTTGCCCACCGCTACCCTAGCAACCTTGACTGAAGATCACCCACGCACCAGGATGGAGGCTTTGAAATGGGAATACGACGTCCTCGCATCGGAAGCCCTGCGCCACCTGCAGAGCGCAAGCGAAGATCGAGGAGATTCTTATTCCCAATTGGAACGTTGCTATACATCTCACCCAGTCCTGGAGCGGTTCTGGCAAGCCACCAGGACATTTCCAGCCTGGGTCGATCGGAACCAGATCCAGCGTGGTCAGGCCGTGTGCAGACGCTACGCCGCCCCGATGATGATAGGTTTCGCCTTTCAAGGCTTTGCTGGAGAGATTGCAGCCGCGCTCGGCCCTGCGGAAGTACTTGTTCGTACGGGAGGTTTGTCTCAGCGTAACATCATCGCTCGGGTTGAAGCAACGCTGCGATGGCTGTTAGAGATCACTCAATCTCCCGAGTCGCTTGATGTTGACGGCCCAGGTTTTGTCTCGACCATCAGAGTCCGGCTGAGACATGCTGCAGTCCGCCAACGTATGCTCGACGTGCCGAGCTCGCACCCTGCTTTCTTCAATACCGCCTTGTACGGCATGCCGATCAACACGTACGACTCTATCCTCACCTTGACTTTTTTCTGCTGCAACCCGATCTGGAAACAACTTCCTCGACTGGGCGTCCATCTGACCGCACAACAAGCTGAAGATGTTGTCGCGCTGTTCCGGTTCCTCGGGTACCTCCTAGGGGTTCCTACCGACTGTTTCTCGTCGGCTGCAAGAGCGAAAAAGACTATGGAAGACATCAAGGATGACAGTATCGCGCCCGGCGAGTCGTCCAAGAAGATTACACGCGACTTCATCAATGCGTTCGCCGACAAAGCGCCCTACAACATCTCGCGCGGCTTCATACAGGCGGGGATCAGATCGATGAACCCAGCTCCCGTGTGTGATGCGCTGGGCGTGAAGGCAGTGGGGTGGATATCGTACATCGCCTTCGCTGGCCTACGGTGGCTTGTCAAACTGGCAATTGTCGTACGAGCTGTAGGATTACCTCTACCTCCAGCCAATGTCATGATCCAGGTATGTAAAGCTGAAGAAATTAACGAATGCAAGCGGACTATAGCATGGAAACTGACGGCACGGTAGAACTATTGTGGGAGCTTCCCACCGTGCGGGATGAATAGGATCCAGACGTGTGAGGACGAGTCGGCCTGCGGCTTGAGATATGAGTCAGCTTTTCCATCCCGATCCCAAAATATGCGACGCAAGAATACCCTCAATTCGAAGAAAGAAAGCAGGATGACGACTTACAATGTAGGGCGCCCGGTTGAGACTGTCCTCGTAGCCTTTATTGGACTGTCCCTACTCCTGGGAGTGGTCTTAATTGTCTCGATCCTGAAGCTCTGTATAGCGCTGTGAAAATGGGGCGGCAGAGCCCTGAGGACCACAAGGCTATCAACCACTACATACCAACATTGTGCTAGTACTACTTCGCCTACGTAGACGTCTTGGAGCGGCTTTAATCCCCGAGATGAGCTCCTTAAGCTCGTCCCATCAAGGCAGATTCTTGAGAGGGCGATCCATTCAGTCGCTGTCGAACACTTCCACGCTTTGCGTAAGGTACTTTGGCATCGAAATTGAGCGTGAAAATCGAGCGACAGTGCAATATCATCTTGCATCAGTTGTGGGCTCATTACGTCGTCATCGAAGATTCCGTGTAGACATGACGGACAGAGAGTGGTGGAGGGAAAACAATGTATGCGCGATGCAGACAACACTTTACCTTCCCCAGGCGAGATACGGATATGGGTAGGAGAAAGAGAGGAACCACATACGGAGAAAAGAAGACCGTGCAGTGGCTCCTGCTGGTCCAACGCACGGGCCATGATCCGATTTTTTTGGAAGAACGGTTCCTGGCCTGTGCAATCGTGCCCTCGACTTCTTAACGATAAGGCTTCGAGTTCCCGGTGAACACCACGGCGAGGTGTCGAAGATCTCTACCCACAATTACGCAAATGTTCTGTTGGGGAAATCAGTCATCGCCCTCCAGGTGTAACGGGGTATAGCGGGACTGCGGGAGTGCTCATCACGCCATGCCTCGAATTTAACCCGTTGACTGGTCCCAGAGGCCCGACGATAGGAGAGTAGCCAGAGCGATTCGCAGCTAAAGAGGTGGACTCAAGAAGAGAGCTACCACCACTAAAGGCAATACTTGTAGCTTGCATCGTGCTACAGTACAGTACTCGAACCATAGTGCGAATGGAGGTAAAGGAGGATTGTGTGTCTTATGAGGGGCGCGGTGGTCATATCCGAAACGTCACACTTTTCCTCTGGCACGTGCCTCGCCTTAGCTGTGACGAATGAACCGATTAATTGAAGGTGAACGATCTTGGTCGACGCCTTGAAGGTGAGTGCAGACACACCGGCCATATCCCCGCACAAGTCCTGATCGGCATCTCGGCAATCGCTTCTTAGCGACGCACTACCATATTAGTGTATCCATAAGCATCGCCGATGAACCCCGGTGTCATTCCAGAATAGCTTCGCGAGATTCCTCTTCAAGTAAGTGCACACTTGTAAGTTAGGACACTTGCTTCCCTTTTTGATGGTATGTACGACTCATCTGGCCTCGATAAATCTGGCACCGGTTCCTCTTATGGAAACCGCATGACTAGACAATCGTGTTCGCCAACTTTGCCAATGTGCAAGAGCCTTTGTTCTTAGAGCCCGCGTGTCGGAAGCGCTGTAACATCATTAGCCTAAACAGCTTACTTCGATAGGGACTCTGCCTACAGAAAACACAGGACTGCAATAATACAGTACTACAACGATCAAGCTGAGCGATGATATGGAGACCGTCGACCGACAATAGCTGTGCGTGAAAGAAAGCACACGAACGACTAACGAGTTTGCCAAGCCCAACAGCGGTACTCTGGAAGTCTACCCGAGAGAGAAATGACGATATCGCCAAAGCGAGATGTAAGTTACAGTACAAACCAAGGGATCGGCCGCAGACCTACTCATCACAACTGCTCTGGGACTCATTTTGGCTTGGCAAATCCGTCAAAAAGCCATTTAACGTTACAGCGGGGCTGACGGTAATGGCCAAGGATCAGACCCTCTGAATTCGCTTTACAGTTGTCACGGTCAGAACATGACAGCTTTTGATATATGCCTCAGGCGTATTGATTAGCACGGCGGGTGAACCGGCTTGCTCCTGTTTTCACACTCTACATCTTGATATAGCTCTTCGAGCTACGTCCTCTCAATAGAACATACCACTGTCTTGCCTATCCGTACATGCCTATCTCTGTACTCGACCTATCTGCTTCTATACCGACGCACCGTCAATATCCGGAGACCCGCCCGTGACAAAAGTAAGGGATCTATAACTAAGTTACATTAGGGAACAAGCCCGATCCTGTACACTTGGATTAGAGCTCCCACTGCCGAATAGTATGTCTTGCTTGCGAATCAGCTAGGGGGCCGGCGTCACGCCGCATAGATATACTAGCAACATTGTTAAGGACCAAATCAACACTCAGACCAATGGAATGAGAGTAAGGTCCATAAATAAGGGCAGACCTGACATCAAGCCTAATGAGCTGGCGACTGGGCCCATAAATAAGGGCACGCTCTGCGGCAATGCTAGCGCAGTGAGCTTCGCTGTTCCACAAATCCATCGTCTCGAGTGATAGAGCTTCTCTTCACCAGGCCGTAATCTTCAACGGTTTAGCTGGCCCAGGTTGTTTTTGCGTGACTGGAGCCTCTGCGCAGTGCCAGGCAGCCTCTTGCTTTGTTCAATTGAGCACGAGCCAACAACGACCGGGTCATATCGGGTCACGGTTGATTTGCGCTCGACTAGAGACTTGTCGAAGATGTTTTCTTGTAATCGGACTGAAGTCCTCCCCATGTATGCGGGACACTCCGTGTGCCGGATCACAGCGCATATACACAGTGCATGACAGAAACTACTGTCAGGGTACACAGGCATCGCAGAAATGACCAAAGCTGCGCGGGGCATGTCCCTCCACACAGTGTGTCCCGCGTCCCTTAGGGGGACTTTACGGAGATCGCTGCAATCGAAGGAGATGTTTTCCACTGCCCTGTATCATTCGCAAGAAGATCTTGTAGGATAGCTTCTTTTCGTCATTAAGAACTGGATCCACCAGCTTCGTGGGTCGCATTATAAAATTGTAGATTGGAAGGATGTTTCAACGAGGGTAGCCGACCTCCAGAGTTGTTGGTGAGATGCTCTACAAAAACTGTTTCTAATACGTATTGAAGCATCTCGAAGTCTTAGGGGCTTTTATAGAGTCCTCCGACGTATTCTTCAGTCATAGCCCGGCTCGCTTTTGGCAAATCACCAATCATGTTGAATTTATCATCCTAGCCAGCAACGACTTCAAGGGGTTTTATGGGTTCGGTAGTGATTCAGAGGGGCTCGGAGTAGGTTAAAGTGATTCGCCAAGGGAAGCAGGGGGGTCAACTACTCTCTGGCCGATCGCACTATTCTATTAGTCGTATTTGCCCCACCTGCTTCCTCAGGCCGACCGGAAATGAAGGTTGACCCCTTTTTCCCTATGCCGGCCTGACTCACTAGACGCCAACCCCCCCACCCCCCTATCTGCATCATCCACAGAGAATTCTGGTCAACATTGACATAGGGTATATGTATTCTACAAATCAGCCAGATAAAGATGTTCTCACCGCATTCGAGTTTCCTCTCGATCTCACACACCTCGGCTTTTCTCGCCTCACCCAACCCCATACCTGACGCTCCAGATGTCTGAACTCGATATCGATGACCTTCTACGAAAGCTGGGTGTTTTCGGAATGCTGGAAGAAGTTTTCTTGTTTCCCACCAGTGATGTCGTAGCAAAATCATACGAGGATGGAGTGAACGCAATCCTTCGCAAGGTCCAGCAAGCAACTGATTCGAACAAGGACTTAACACTGCCACTTGGAGATATTCGAACGATGTCCATAATACATTATCATCTAAGGTTCCTCTTGACTACACTCTCTGACCACGAAGAGGAATCAAAATGGTTAAAGGAGGCTAAAAAATACTCAGATGCATGGAGGCAAATGATGGGCACAAAAGACTACCCGAACAATTACCTGGATTTGTTCGGAGATATTGGAGACATCAAAAGTGCTGGCATGAGAGAGACGATTGAGGGATATATCGAGGCGCAAACTGGAAACGCTCATAAATGGGGCTTGCTTAAAGGCTTTGCATTATCAGAAGCGAAGGCTGCATGGCAGCACAAGGACTTTGACGTGTACTGGCATTTGCAACTTCTTTGTGATGACTTGCCAGAGGGTAGAGAAAAACAGGCATGGAAGTCGAAACAACGTGAGTATTTGAAATCCGAGGAGGACGAGGCAAGGGCTACGGCGTACGCCAATCAAGTGAAAGCAGCTATCGAGGACATTGATGTTCTAGAGCGTGGTATGGAATTTGACGAGTACTATGAGAGATGTTTCAACAAGAGAAAAGGGCCTAAGAGGCGTGCAGGAAGAGAACAAGTCCTCAGCTGGCTAGAAAATCTGTAATGTAGTGAACTCGTTAGGGGTGGGTAAATATTACAAATTGTGCCCATTTACGGTGTCTTTTCACACCCTCTTATACTAACTAATGTTGATTTTGATACAGATCCATTGATTGCGTGTACCTTGACCTGCTTATGTTCTCGATACAAGTAATCCAATGTTATTTAGTAAGCTTCTTAAAGCCACATGAGCTTACTTTGTATTGCGCCCGTAGTGGCCTTCCATGCAGTCGGTGTAGGTTCCGAGGCTCGGCTTGTTCACGCGAGACAGCTGGTCTATCTGTAGCAAATAAGCAGAAAGCGGTAACGTTATGATTGGAAGTGTTACACATACTGTATAAGGGGACAGAGAAAGTATGTGGCATCGGTACGGAGGCAACAGACTTTTATGGCAGGGTGGGAAGACGGGAGAACTGATGCGTGAATTTTCAGGAACGTGAGATACAATGTGACGGATGCTAGATGTCTACAATGCCAGCGAGATATACTGTACAACCATGAGCAAATTTTCCCACGTGATCCATCTCTGCAAATATCTCCACCACTTGAAGGAGTGCCCAGTGGCGGTTCCGTCTCTCTTCTACAAGAATATCCCATCGATTTCCGTTTGGCCTCGAAGCTGCTCTTACTACCATCCACTGGTCTTCGCTTGTTCGTTCAGGCGGTATCTTGCATCGTCCTGGATCGCTTCGGAGAGGGATCGCCTTGATCATCCTCCATTACCCGCTTGTGTGGCACTATCCCAGTATTGAGTCCATGCCTGCGATCGTTTTCGACCGCGCAGGCCAACAAATATTCCCAGTTAGCATCCCCAGTTTCAGTTGATCTGCCATCTGTCTTATTGTAATAACCACAACCTAACGCCAAGAAAGAATTATTCCAACAACCCGTAACGATTCGATACATTGCTGCTATGCGCCATCCGTAATGGACTTCAAGGGAGTGTGGAGATAGCGGAAATCTGGAGCGCATGCTTTTATAGGCATCCTCCACCAACGAGTAAGCAGACAAGTCGGTAATTGGTTGATCTTCTCCTGTGCGTCCTGGTTCACCGTTCTGCGAGATTTCGCAACGGATACAAGCGAACTTCTGCATCAAACTCCGCTGCATGTGAATCAAGTCAGACTCCCAGATGTCTAGGCCCCAAGCGATGACAGTTGTAGGCCACAAGTCTTCTGCTGTCTGGATCTTTTCGGGTGTGACCGCAATAAGATGGAGCTTGTACCACTCGCGCGTCGGAGGACGAGATGTATCTGTGTCCTTCATCAAGCCTTTGAAGTCAACTCTACCAGATGTGCCATATTTGCCATCCGACAGATAATGCTCGACATAAACCGGGTCTTCGAGGATGGCGAGGTACGATCGCCAGTTTTGTCCGTTCGACATTGTATCTTGGTGGGGCTGTACTAGTTGAAATTGCGACGTGACTTTTGTAAGAGGATAGTTTGCACAGTAAGAAGGCAGGGAAGCCCTCTTGTAGAGGAATGTAGTTTGGCGCAAAGCCTGGTCAAGTCGAAAGTGAAGTTTATATATGAGGACGAGAGATTTCGAAGGGCGACGGGGTAGGGGTGAAAAGATAGATTCGAAGGGCTTGAGGGGACGAAAAAGGGGCCGAGATGTTTTCGGAACCATAGACCATCATATCTGGTGATACTTGCCATGTTGGTACTGTGCGTGAGGTCCGCTCTTCACTTATACCAGAACCTGGACTGATATATTCGTTGTCTATGCTATATCTCGCGACGTGGCGGGCCCTGGAAGCACCTTGCTACTTTCACAACTTCATCACAGCACGCTCGCTATCTTCATCTGCTTTCCTGAGTCGTCCAGCTGACTCCTCTGAATAGTACAGTACTGAGTTATCCCTTGTCCCTTGTGTATCTGTATATTTGTATATGGTTCAACGCACAGTAAGTCATAGTCTAACTTAACCGTGAACCCCAGCCACAAAGGTTGGTATCGCACCTTTCTGGTATCTAATATCAAGAACGCTATCACAATGGAAGAGGCGAGGATAATTTGGAAGCACCAGCACGTACATGCATAATTCAACGAGACTTCGACCGTTCAAGACCTCACTTCTTCGAGAGTGGGCGAAGATAGAAATGCGCAAGTGAGAATATCGGGAACTGAAGTGTAAGCTCGAACGAAACGCCAGTCTGACAGAGTTACAGGACAAAGAGTTGTTGCCTGTATTAGCTTCACGAGTTTAGAATACTATGTCTTCTTCTCACCAGCGAGGATACCCTAACAAATTGGGACTCTGTCACTTTTCGCTTATTAAGATACGGCGAGCGTGTACGGTGGTATCACTCTTCTAGATTGAAAGCGTAATAGACGACGCGCTTGTCATCTATACTTTAGAAATGCTTCGTCAGGAGCCATTCGATGTAGGAGACAAATCACGATCCTTTAAGAAGATGAGTAGTTATTTATGTAGACGCCATTGGTTATGTACAGTACATTCCCCATTGCAATGGATCAGGAGCCGGGACATAGCCACTCTGCGCTTGATTTCTAATATCCGATTATGCTCTTGCTTCGACTCATTTCTTTTGCTCCTGCTTGCGTTCCCGGCTTCATAAGTGGCCATAGCTTTCGGGCTCAACGCCCTCATGCTTCTCTGCATAAACCGCCTTTTTTCTTTCTGCTCGCCTACAAAACGAAGCATGACGCATCATAGCCTAGAACTCACCACTTTAACCAGAAACGAACAACAGACAGATTCGCATCAGACTCGTAGCATACTTCAACTAAGACAGGAAATAAAGGCTAAACATATGCTTACAGTACTAGTCTAGCGATAACGTAAGATCGAGAAAACAAATCAGGACACAATCCGACTATCGCCGTCCAACAGCACGCAAGATACATCAACTCAAAGGGAGATAAACGAAGTCTGACCACAAAAAGCTTACATCCAATGTGTTCGACTGATTATCACGGAATCCAAACCATCTTACCGATTGGTGCGAACAAAGAATCGAGTGATGTGCCTTCTACAACTCACCGAGCACAATCCATCGCGATCAAACCCCTAGCTTTGAGATCCGGGATTTACCGTCATAGTAGCCATCATCTTCTCCATTCTTTGGAGAGTGGTCTCCATGTTTTGGAAACCAATTTCCAAAGTTCGGATTCGCTCGTTGACATCTTCCTTCTGCTGGTTCGTACCTGCTAAAGATTGCTGTTAGTGTGCAGAACGCTAGGGCTTTGTTTTATCAACACCTCAACAAACAGTTGCATGACTTACTCGGTGTTGGTCTACTCTTACTATTGGGGACAGTAAAGGCGGCATTGAAATAATCTCCTCCACGTTGGCTTCCATCACCTTTGTTGGACTGGGTAACTGATGAGCTAGCTGTGGGGTTTTGTTCCACGAATTTGGACGCGCCTTCGTTATGGTATATCCCGTCGTTGGGGTCAAGTGGTCCATCGCTTTCGTGCTCGATGTCTATGCCTTCGTCTTCGGACTCGCCTCTGCTAAACCGTTTGCCACGTCGGGGTCTCGCTGTCGGACGTGCTAAGGGTTTTGCTTGGAGAGGGAAATTGTTCTTTTCCATGTGTTCTTCGACCGCTTCGTGGATCGCTTGGTTATGCTTTCCGAAAGCTGTCGCGAGAGTGCTGATTGTGTAGAATTTCGACTTCTCAGGACCTTCTGCTTCGATGTAACCTTGTACGATGTGCATGGTATTATTCTGATATCCTTCACCCGACTCCCGAAAGATCACGGCGATGCCTTTCATCTTGAAAGCACTGAGTTTGTACCCTTTAAGGTCTTTGACGCCGCCTTCAACAGAGTTCTTCTTCTCCTCTTCCCTGGTGCTTTTGGTTCCCTTGACTAGGTATCCTCCTTCTTCGAGATACTTCACAGGGTCAAAATTGAGCTTCCCGGCCGCGACGATATGCCAGAAAGGATTCACAGCATTCTCATCGTTCATTTGGACAAGGCATTGAAACGCATTGAGTCTTAAATTTCGCACACCTCCAACTAGTCTTAGTGCCCGTTTGTATCGAACAGTTTGAGTAAGAACAGATCCGCCGGATATCTTTGGTGGCAGTGGTGTGGTCAAGGTGGATGGTACAGGAGCAGCGGTAGATGGACCTGTTGGACCGGCAGATGTGGATGGTCCAGGGATGGCAGTCGCGCCCGCTACGCCTGGCGACTGTCCCGTTGAAGCCATATTTGTAGTGATACCTTCCATCCCACCTTCACTCGGAGGCTCTGATGATCTCACATCTTCAGGAGCAGATCCGTCAAAGGACACTGGATTTTGGTTCGAGGCCGGATTTCCAGAGTTTACCTGATGAGCTTTGGTTCGATTGGATGAATGACGCTCACCAGCGTCCACCTTCTGTATGAGCCAGTCTCTCAGGTCTGACTGCCAAAGATCGGGATGTTCATGATAGTCCCTGCCGGGAGTCTCGTTGTTGAATTTTCTCGCGAGTAATACTTTCTGCGACACCGTAGTTTCGATCATGTCAAACCATTCTGGCGGATGTCCCGCTCGGGACATGGTCATTTTCAGAAGATCATACTCTTTTTTGGCATCAGGAAATTCTCCAAGTCCGTCTTGTCCGGTAGAGACCATCAGTTCGGCAAATTCTACTATCATCTGGAAGATCCGGATGTCGGGGATGCGTTGATCGATCAAACTTGAAATTCTCTCCTCCTCTGTCCCAACGCTTGAATTGTAGGTCTCGATATAATCAGCGCTTATTTCGCTGATGGTTTCGTTTAGAGTTCCAAGCTGTTTGCCACACTCGCCACGAACCAAGTCTGGATGCTCAGCGGTTTCTTGTAGCAACGCACCAGCTTGCGCTCGAATGTCGTCCATAGCCTTGGTCTTCGGTAGTCTCAACAACTTATCCTCATCAGGAGGCGCCTGCTTAGCATGTTTCTGCTTGCTCCAATATTCGTCCTCGACATTGGGTGGGGAATGCACGGCTTCGCCATCTTTACCCATGATCTCACTGCCATCCTCGTTGAGATAGGTGGGTTGGAAGGCTCCTGAGTACCCTGATCTTGCCCATTCCATCATGCGCACCACGTTGTGGTCCCACTCAGTTTTAAGGCCTTTTTCCTTCGAAGCTACGCTGTTTAGGTCTGCTATTGTCAGTGGCTTATCAGATGACGAGATCTGGAGAGCACCTACATTTGTATCCTTCATCTCTTTTCGTTCGATCCGCATCAGTCTCCAGTACAGTGCGCAGTTGATCTAAGAGAAGCTCGTTGACTTGGTGGCCGTTCCGGAAGCTCATACCGGCAAGAATATTTCGGGAGCCTTGTCCGTCTTCCTCATTTCCATCATCCTTTATGAAGCCATCGGGATTGACACTCTCGACCTCCTCTTTGAGAGCAACGTAACGCGCCCACTCAGATGCATCATACGCCTCCCACTGTCTTTTGTTCTCATCTATCTCATCGTCCGTCGCCATTCGATCTTCTAAACTCTCTACATCTTCAGGCTTCTTTGCCTCTTGGGGCTTAGGTTTGGGGTCCGGAAGTTCAGTGACCGCAAGAGGGCGCCCACTATTAACGCTCACGTTTGTTTCGGTCTTGCCGCCAGAGTTCACGGTGTTTAGGACCGGGGGCACTGTAACAGTCTGTGTTCGGCTTTCCATCTCGTTGGGTTTGGGTACGATTTGTGTAATGCTTTGTTTGTAGGTTTGGTAATGTTGGTGATGGGACGTCTCTATACCCGCGGCTCCTATCGATTTATATAGACGATTGTACGCTGTGAAGTAAGATTCGGGTTCCATTGAGGGGGTGTTATCCTGAAGTGTTCCGTCCCCGTCTGCCCCAGCTCTCTTCTCATGGTTTAAGACCCCGCGTTCATTCCCATCAATTCCTGATCCCCCAGTAAGCCATATGATTCCGTTGCTCGAGCGACAAGCTCTGTTCTCGTCTACGGTACTTTATCGTATGGTCCCGTATAAGGGACGGACTTGTGATACATGTACCAGATTGTTAGGTTTCGTCACTGGTAACCTCGGAGGAATAGTCGTATGTCCCGTGTTAATGTCAAAGTGGGTGGTTGAGGTGAGTGAGGAAGTAATATAGTAGTGCCAAAAACCGGCTTCCATAGCATTGCATTGCTTTCACTATATCGTCAGCACTCAAAGGCTGCATTGCTGCAGCTGGCTTCTGAGATTCATCTTGTCTCTAGGAAGCCACTTTCTGTCACTACTGTAAGGTAGTAGGTGAATACTAAACTGAGTTGAGCGTGAAGCTCCTATCTATCTATGTACAATGAGGCTTTTTCACGTCTGAAGTTCCTGATAGAGAATCTCTCTAACACCAATCGAAGAACGACGACGACTTTTCTCTCGGAAGATGGGCTATGGCAAAAGTTTCTCGTTGCCTTGGTACTCATTGGAAACCTCAGATCAGACGCAACCTCGACCGTGAGCCCGTGATGTTTGATCTGGACCCCTCTGTCTTTTGCTCCGTCGTAGTGTTGGAGCCTCGAAGTTGACTGTTTTGCGCTTCTTGACGGCAACGCTGTCAGTAGTATCGTACGAGCAAGTTATGCTTCGAAATCTGCAACGACTACAAGAGAAGCCACTGGGGATACGGTTCTTGGGACAGCCGGGACTCCGATACACCATACATTCCGAACCACTCTCCGCACACTTAATGCAATCTCCGCCAGGGGCCTGTTCGCCTTCCGAGGTCTCGTTGATGCGACCAACGTGCGAGAGCACTGTCTGTCGGGTGCGTGATGTACGTGACCATGCCGTTGCCGAGATTGACCAGTATTCATCCTCCTCTTGCGGTCTCCTAAGGTTATCGGTCTCGTAGGGACCGTCCGCACGTCCAAGCATAATGGAGGGCCCGGCGTCCTCGTTGGCTTTGATCCTTGGGCGATCATCAGCTCGATGAAGTCCAACAGCGGTCTGCTGTTTCGTCCAGCCGCGTGCTATCATCCGATCGACCTCTGCGAGTATCCCTTCGATCGTCTCGTCCAGAGTTTCCCAAAAGCCATCATGGTCGTTTCGGTTGTCCGATCCTACTTCCGTGGAGTCTTGGTCGGCGTTAGATGGCAAACAAGCTTTCAGAGATCAAACAGTCATCTTGCCGATGCCAGAAGAGGTCGGACGCTTACTAGACAAACAGCTTTTCGTGGTTCCATTTCTGTTCGTCAACGACCACGAGTGTTCCGGCTCCAGAGGCTTCTGCTGATCGTAGGAATGTACGTAAGCCATCGTTGATGGAAGAAAGTAAACACCAGGGATAAGTTGAATCTGGTCAGCGAAGTCTCGCAGTCACTCAGGTCCGCCACAATCGGGATCGAGGCGCGGCTTTTATCACCGCACTATCACTTTCGATGAACACAGTTGATTTATACGAACTATGGTACCGTTCAGGGTAAAATGAAATCTGCCTTTGTATCATTATCTTGGCCTAGTTCCACATGTCTATGTCCTCGCCACACCCTTGACTCGCCGCTCTGAAACTACCGGGCTCACCAGCATATTCTCTCAGCTTCACGCTCACAACCTTTTGGTCGCTTCGACGTTCACTCGGTCCGCTCCGAGTTACATAGTCCATTCCCCATTCCCTGCGAGTACGGTAATAGGTACCCCTCAAGCCCGATATCATGTGCTTTGTGTTCCTTTTGCCGAAGATGATTTCAAACGTCTTCGAGATGTCCTGCCAACTCACGCCCCCGATCACGCGAGAGTGCATGATGAACAACTTTTCTTCTTTAGTGTAAAACGGACGAGGCGATTGGGAACGTTTCAGAGTCGGAGATGTGAAGTCTCTGAGTAGTGCCAGCTCAGTATCAGCGAGCGGGACTTTTCCAGTACCAACACCCTGCTGATCTGGAGATGTAACACTCTTCAGAGCAGAAGTGACACCCACATGCTCGTTGAGCCGCTCTCTGGGCCAGTGCTCTCGATCGCACAAAATGCCGTCCTCGCTGTCCGCTGCGTAGCCCGAGTCATAATCAGTGGCCGGGGTCGATGATTGGGATGCCACCCAGCGTTCAACACGATTTAACCGATCGCCATGATGGACACGAGATGTTGGGAAGATCCAAGAGTCCTGTTGTTGAAAGCAAGCGTCTATGTTATCTCCTTCGCCATTGAAGGCCGTGCGACGTTCGATCCCTTTTACTCTCGGCTCGTTGTTTGTCAAGAACGCGATGCTCATTTTCCTCAAGGAATCTTCCCGACAGTCTATGGCTTCTGTACGACTTGTGTTCATGGCGAGCGGAAATCTGGATGAGCTTATTCCGACCACTCGTCGTTTGTGGTGTGACGAGCGCGTCTTCGATGTTTCTGTCATTTGAGTCGGCGGGAGCATGATACCTATACTGGTAAGTTCATGACTTGACAAGCGCCCTTGGACTCACGTACCGTCTTCACCGCCGAAACAAGATACGGACAAGGAAAGGATGGGAACGAGGATGCAGCTGGAGTGGATGAGGAGGACCAGGAAGACGTCGCTACTGATCCGACTTTTGAACCTACTGATCGGCCGGCCATGCGTTGCAGTGCTACACCCAAGGGCAAGACAGTGTTTCGCGTGGTATCCCGGCATGTGTAAGTAGGGCTAACTAGGGATCGTTTGCGATAACACTACACTATATTGGATCACGAGGTCGATGATGACTACGATTGAGGTGGAGAACTGGTGACAGGGATACAGACTGGGTTCTCGCCGATTTAGACGGTCGGACGAGTCAGTGCAACTACATGCAAGAGGACGTCGCCACGTTGTAGTATGTTGCCTGCCGCAAACACTGTATTTACATTCTTTGATCTCTCTCACATTCTCTACCTTGTTTTGTTCTCGACGCAAGCAGTGTTATCGAGTGTTCCATCTGCTAGAATGCGATTCTTTACATTTCGCACCGTCGCGTGTGTGGCAGTAGCCGCTTTGCGTCTCCCATCTCTCACATCCGCACATATGTTCATGGCTTCGCCGAAGCCAATCGAGGGGTCTGCACCGAAAGATCCTCTTCACCTTGATGGCAGCAACTTCCCTTGTCACGGCGTGTCTTTGTCTGGTGTGGCCCGTCAACACATGGAGGCTGGGTCCTCTTTCAGACTTCAATTCGATCTTGGCGCGAATGGCGAGAACACTGCGGTTCACGGCGGTGGCTCTTGCCAGCTGGCGGTGACATTTGAGTCTTCGACTGACAAGGCTCGTGACCCCGGCAACTGGCATGTCATCTACAGCATCGAGGGAGGCTGTCCATCTAACTCTGCTGGCAACCTTCGCAATTCGACTTACTGCACGTCTCCTGGACAGGACGAGTGTGTCCACACCTGGAACGTTCCTCTCCCTAAAGGGCTTCAATCCGGACAAGCCGTCATATCGTGGACCTGGTTCAACGCGGTCGGGGATCGTGAGATGTACCAAAACTGCGCGAAAGTTGAGATCACTGGTGGGACTGGCGAGGAAATGGAGTCTTTTCCCCCCATTTACGTCGCAAACATCGGCTCTGGTGACGTTTGCACAGCAGCACCTGAACGAACCAATCTCGCTTTCCACGATCCTGGTCAGCATCGAACTATGATGTCTGCGACCAAGGGCAAGAACTGGCCATATGCTACCGCCACATGTAGCTTTGGAGGCTTCACACAGACCACAATCCAGGCTTCGCAGTCAAGTTCTTACACCGCTCTCGCAGGCTCTGACACGGCTGTTGTATCATCATCTTCGGTCTGGAGCAATCGTTTGCCAGGGAGTGACGCCCTGCACCGGCTTGCCACTGCAGCCATTGTCAGTGCGCCCCCAAGTTCTGCTGTTGGAGATCGAGTTTCATCCTCCCAGGACGATACTTCGGCCACACTTACCAACGCATGGTCAAGTGATCTGATGACGAACGTTGCCACGCAATATGGCAGTATCTCGTCAAACTTACGTGGTGAGCCGGCGTACTATGGCGACAGCGATGTGACTAAGATGTCGGGTTTGCTCACGTTGGAGACTGCGGGTACGAAATCGACTCATAGTCAATGCTGAATACGTAGCTTCGAATAAGGCAAATGAATAGGCGTCTTGCGCCGCGACCACTGCACGGTACAGTACCGTTGTATGTGGTCGCAGATGAAGTATCAAAAAATGGTCTCCGCCCATTGGTCTGAGCAGGGTGTACGATAGTCATGGGGAAATGCTGAATCTACCACATCCCAGAACCAACGCCGTACCGTTCCACTAAGTTATGAGTGTCAGCTAGACTTCACTAGACGAGCTCATTCACAGTCAGACCATAGTATCCGCAGTGACGAGATCGAAGGTAACTTGTCACGTCACGTTCCATCGTTTTCCTACGCGTGATTAAGCTGGAATGCTATGTTATGTCACGTGTCATGTAACGTTACGTTACTCCAACACGCCGAGAACGAAAGCTAAACAAAGGTCAGCTGCGAGACTCAAGTTGGTGGATCTCTTGGACATACGGTATGTATGAGCGTCACATCAATCACCTTTAGGGCCGATCAAGGATGACCCCGGTACGTACCTGCGTGGTGCAGGAAACATAGCGTCTGCACCTGCGCCTCAGCTCCCCCCATACCGCGCAGGCGTCCCACATGTGGATGTTGTGAGAACATGCCATCCGTATAGATTGGGTATAAAACGCGTTTGCTACGCTCGCCTAGCATGAGTATAGTCGCTGGTACTCACAATATTCGAGCTTTCTTGATCTTTATCGTGCTCATGACCGCAAAAGACCCAATATGTTATTTATATACGTGTCTCTAAACAATCCACTGGTGATTGCTTGTCTAAACTTACCTGTCAGCACGAACCAGCGCTCGTCGCTATGGTCTCGTCGTACGAGATGTGAGCTAAGAGAACTCGCTCGCTCATCGATCAGCGACGATTTGCGACGGAGAGGCAAAACGGATGGCCACGATCGAGTCTTGGCCACAAGAGTCAACATTTCTGAGGAGCGGTCGATGGCGAGTCAACCGATGAGCCGTAAGTGCTATGTGGAAAGCCATAAGCTGATGCTAATGCTGGACGATAGCAAACTTTGACCCGCGCGCTACCGAATTGCTCCCGACTTATACGGAGGCTACTTGGAATGGGGTCTCAACATCACCTACGACGTCTCTCCCTAAAGGCCACCACCAATGTTAGCACTGGATTGTTGATTGTCGCATAAGCGAAAGATACTAGAAGTCAGTCGGGATGACTTACTGTCTTCTAGCTACGTCAAGATGTACTCGAAGTCAGGTGAAGCTGAGAGTCCTCGACGTTTCCAACCGCAGACGTGATCAGGGATTTTTATGACCAACAGGTGATGGTAGTATTTGGGTCATTCAGTTATGCCACGAGGTTTGAGATAGAATGTATGCAAATTGGTTGGTTGGGGCAGTAAACAACAGCACATGTCTATCTACTTCGATCTCTTGTGGTAGTCACTACAAGCCTGTGAAAGGTCGAACTTATATCTTCGACTCTGCGGTCCACTTCTCCGGCCCTGTAGTTTGTATCCTGGCCTCTGTACCACGTGGAGCTGTGACGCTCAGTAGACCGTCGATACGTAACAAGACAGGGCGCCATCGCTCTTATGGCCGCAGGTCCACGTGACGGAGGTATTGTGCTCCCGGCTGGTGCACAACGTTTCTCAGTAACTGTCGACCGAACACTGGCATCCAAATACTCGATATCATCTTCTGTCAGCGTTCTCAAGATGAGCCGGGTTGCCTTAAACGACCGGGGTATCTCCACGAAGGTAGGTGTACACTCGTATCTCGTCCTCCGGAGATGTCGCCCGTTAAGACCTTCGAACCGCAATATCGTGTACGTCGTAAGACCTTGACAGTACGGACACATATCGCTTAACCGAAAGCACCGCAGATACCAGTAGCATGATGATCGCTCGCACATGTGGTCTTCGAGAAGGCGCAGTAAATTCAGCTCGCTACGCTGCAATGGTCGACAAAGAGACTGAACGGGGTCACTGCAAAATCGGACTCTCGCGGACATCGCACCGTGGAGCCAAGGATGATTCACGATGGTCCGTTGACAAGACCAAATGTGGGTACTGCTGTTGTCAAAAGCCCATGCGATGAGATGGCGAGAGTGAGGATTATTCAGAGAGGTCGCTGACAATAATTTACACAGAAAGCCGTCCATAATGTAAGTGCGCTTATATGTTGTGTTATTTACCACAAGTTACTTTTCTGCAACACCGATGACGGTCACATGGACTGCCAGGGGCCAAAAGAGCGTTGTCTTGAGACAAGATCGTTGGCATAATCATTGAGCGTCACGCGACAAAATGATTCTCCTCGGAAAACTAGTTTCATGAGTTGTGCTTGTCGCGAATCATGAAAGTCACATGTGTAAATCTCGTAGGAGGTTCCAGATTAACGTTTCCGACATCCAGGTTCGCAAGGTAGTTTGACGAATGCCTCAACGTTTCTAAGTGTTGCGAGACGTTGAAATGGGATTTGACCATCCAAGCGCAGAAGATTTTGTTGTTGTGACACCTTTTCGCCTGGGTAGTATGGTGCACCTTGAACATCGGCAACATGACTTGCTCAGATCATTGAACATCCCGCGAAACCAATTTAGAAGCTTTGGCAATTTTCGAGGACAGCTCGCGAACGCTCTCGGCGCTGAGTACATCGAAGAGGCTCACATCGGCCTTCATGTTCTTTCCAATCCAGGTGCGTAGATCCACGGCCATGAGTGAGTCGATGCCGTATTTATCCAGCCGTTGATCCAAATCGATTCCATCTGCCGTACGTTGAAGTTGTTCAGCGAGATGAGCACAAAGTATTTCTGCGGCACATATCTCAGCGTCGGCTAGCGAATTGCTGACCGCTAGTCGATGGAGGAGCTCCATCATCTTGTCAACCACTGCCGTGGGCTCGCTCGCAGTCACTCCGGTCGTACCGAGATGCTTCAAAGCAGCAAAGAACGGTCTCTGGAAATGGAGCGGCATCTCGTGTTGCCCAAGCTGAACCATCCCGCCTGAAGGAAGCCCGGTGCAAATTTGAGACGGCGTCGCGTGTCCGTTAAACCCACCGGATATGCACATCGTCACGATGCTGTGGAGCTCGGCCTCCGTCATCCAAGTAGCTTCAGACGCAGAAAACTTTGCCGCGGTGGTGCCTTCCATTACTGTACCTACGTCCAGCATGGCACCCACGTTTATGGCCACAGCTGGAAGTCCTTGCCTGTAGCGATGAAGCGCGAGAGAATCCTGGAACGTATTGCCGGCCGCATAGCCTGCTTGACTCCGGTGCCCTATCAGCCCTGAAACGGAACTGAGCATGACGAAGAAGTCCATGTCTTTGGGGAGATGGCGATGGAGATTCCAGGAGCCTTGCACTTTCGGTCTCAAGTTGGCTTGCCACTGTTCGAGCGTGTAGTTGTCGAACACAGCATCCCGTATGACTGCCGCCGCTTGGATCGCGCCGCGGATCGGAGGCATTGTCCGTACGCATTCGTTCAGAGCTTTCGTGAGAGACTCCTCATCGCTAATGTCACATGCAAATGTCTTTACGGTCACACCGAGGCCAGTCATGCTTTTTGTCAAAGATATGGCCGCGGGTGACTTTGGTCCAGCACGTGAGAGAAACACGAGATTACGCGCCCCATTGTCAGCCAAGACTTTGGCTAGGCCCCTGCCTATGCCACCGAGACCACCAGCGAGTATGTATGTTGCTTCGTCGTGTAGCTGCATAGTGTTCTTCACGCCCGGTGACACTTGTATTCTGTCCTCGTGGTGGAACGACAGCATCACACCTCGGTTGGCGCCCTCTGATCTTTGACGGCTCAGCGCATCTTCAACAGCGCTTGACGGGAAAATGTCGAAGGACTCCACAAATATGGATAGCTGTCGCGGGTAGGCCGCCGCGTGCGAAATTGTCTTTTGCATCAACACAGGGTCTTCCGGGAGCAGCGACCCGACGCCCATCAAAGATATCGTGGTTTCCCGCATGCGATCGAAGCCACTTGGATACACATCCACAACAGCTCCATTTGGTGCAATACATCCAGGGAGTAGACAGGTTGCACTGGCCGGTCTGGCGGTCCGAACAACAATGTCCCAACCTTTTTTATCGGTCAAGATCTTCGTCGCGGCTGGAAGGTCTTGATCGCCGTCGATCAGAATGTTTTGTGGTGGAACATCCAGGCCCATCAAAACCTTTACCTCCTCAGCATCCCTGGCTGTAGCGTAGACGACCGCATGCGAGGCGGTGGCTAGCAACACAACAGCTCGCCCTATTCTTGTGCCGCCAGCCTGCACGAGAACGTTCTGTCGAGGTTTCACACGCGCAACGTCGATCAGGGCGCGTACAGCCGTGGCAAATGTTACAGGTAGACAAGCGGCTTCGCTCATCTCGACACCAGCAGGCACTCTTTGGCAAATCGACTCCTTCGCCACCACACGAGTCGACAAGTGGCCGACGAAAGATAGACAAACATGGTCTCCGGGGCGGAAGAGCGATACGTCGGGACCAACCGTCTTGATGATACCACTGGCCTCGTGGAGAGTAGCCGTTCCTGGATCTTTCACGTCGTGGTCGACGATGACGACGAATTTTAGCTCGATCTCGACCTCATCTGCCGCCAGATCTGACATGCGAAGAGCATCTGTTGCGAAATGCGCATGCTTGAGGTCACCGGTGTGAAGCATCCGCAAAGGAAGGCCCGATGCTATATCCCCTAGCATCGTGGTGTCACGCTCGAGGGATACGACACTATCCGTCACGGTGCGCGTCATCTCTGGATCGTAGCTCCATCTCGGGATATTCAAGAGCCCACTTCGCTCGATGAATTCTTTTTCCTCTGTCTGAGCTATCGCCACCTTTGCTATGGCGAGAGCGCAGTTGGGCGCAGATCCATCGGCTCCTCTTTCGATAGCGAGATATTGATAGTGTTTGTTGACGTTCTCGTTTTGAAGCACGCGCAGCCAGCCGGTTGCAACTGCCATGTGGGGGTCGTCGCTCGGGCAAACCCACAGTAGTCGCGCACTCTGCAGTGCGACCTGGCGGAGGATGTCGAAGTCCACGGCATCGAGGTTGCATAGAAATGGCCGTTCCATGTCCAGGAGCGCGATCACACATTTGCTCCTCACGTCCTCGAGATCCGGCGGCCATGCACAAACGACGACCTCGATGTCATGCGCACGGAGCGACTGTTCCAGGGCGCTGGCGACAATCGAGCCGACTTGTGTCTCGCCTGATGGTCGAAGTATACAGATAGGGAGACTTGAGGTCCCGATGGAGTCGGGGGCCATTTTCTGCATGCTGAGGACAGCCGCCTTCTCACATGCTGGATCCTCGATTGTGAAGCTTTCCCATGTGCGAACCTGGCTCGGGGGCGAGTCTCGGACATCGCCAAACCTGAAGAGAGTCGGACTGCAGTCGAAGTTAGCATATCCCAAGCTAGGCTGGTACAATCAGCATAGTAGGTCGCTGGCTTACTTTTCTCTGACATTGGGCAAGGTGTCGAAGACCACGAATATGCCGCCCGAGTTCAGTAGTTTTCGAGCATCCGTCAAGAGAGCTCTTTTGCCCTCTTCGTCGAGTTGAAGATCCATCGCCACGACTAGAACATCAAAATTGTCGCCGTGCCTCATTTGAGGAGACAGGGACTTCGCCATGTCGTACTGCAGAGCGCTCACGGTCGAGCTTTCGGAGTCATACTTTTCTCGGATCTGAGACACGGTCTCTTCGACAGTATCCAAGATCAAGATCTTCGACGTCAGAGCCTGCCCACATGCTCCAGCTTTCAAAACAGCAAGCAGACTGTCTGTGAGGCCTTGGTCGAAACCTCCTATCTGAAGGATGGATGATGTTGGGTCTTTGAACACGGCGAGATCGATGACCTGCGAAACTTGTCAGCAACCATGCCTCTGTCATTGTGTCTGTCGACTCTCGTAGGGTCTTGCTTACCTGTGCGACTGCGTTGCGTAGTCTTTCCGAGTACAGCGAAGCTTGGCTGTCTGTAGAAAGCTCACTCTGGCAATTCTCCGTGATGTACGACATCAGACCCCTTTCGTCAAGGAGAGTGATGTCGGGCCGATGTTTGACGCTACCCAGAGGTGCATACTGTGGGGTCGAGATGGCGGGCGTGACCTCCTGCGACGGCAGCTCTGTACATCGCAGTCCTTCCATGTGGAGCAACGGTTGCTCCCAGTCGCCGGAGGAGACATAGATGTCAGCCACAATCTCACGGTTCTTCACCTCTTTGGTGACGGTGAAACCAAGAAGGGTCGCTCCCGCATCAGAGGGTATCTTGGGGGAGATGGTGACGTTGTCGAATGCCACGGGCAAGGCGGCGCTCGTAAACTGTTTTCCCCTGTTCATCGCTCCAAACAGTGAATGTATGATTGCATCGAGGGTCGTCGGATGGATCAGGTGCTTGCTCTCGGAACCGCCCGGAATAGTCGCGCTCCTGTCAGTGACTTTGATGCTCCAGCAACAGTTGTCGGTACCCCTGACCATTTCAATGACACCTTGAAAGTCAGGGCCATAGGCAAGCCCGGCACTTTTGCTCGCATTGTAGAAGTCACCCTGTTCCATCATGTCAGTGGCGGCGTCCACAAGATCAGCATACTCGCCTTTCCGCGCTTCGTGCACCAAGCCGCTAGCGGGGCTCAGATATGGCTCCTCCGGCCGGTACTCCAACATGATCTGACCTGTGGCGTGCTCCTCGGGCTCGCCCAGTGCCCTAGCACATGAGATCGCGAATTTCCAGCATCCGGACCAGCCGTCGTTGTCTCCACTTCCAACCCGTCGAAATCGAGTGATTACTTCTGGATGGTCCTCGTCTTCCTTTATCACGAGTGCCTTCGTAATTCGGACGTCCTTCAATCTGATGTTGGTGACTTCGCGGCCGGGCTCTGCCACTTGCAATACCGCTTCAATAGCCATGGCAAGGAATCCGGCTCCTGGATACAAGATCGCGCCGTGTACGACGTGTTCCGCGATCCACGGATTTTCGTGAATGCTGAGGAAATGTCTCCAGGCCGGATATAGGCCGTCTGATCCCGCCATTCTCTTCCCCAGAAGACCATGGTGGGGGAATGCTCTGTGCAAGAAGTTTTGCGTGAGTCTCGACGCCGCCCAGTACTTGTCGGATCGGTTCCAAGGATACGCTGGTAGATCGACGAGGACTCGTGGTTCATGCTGGAAGTTGTTGACGGCCGCGACATCGACGGGATATCCGCGACAATACAAATCTCCAGAGGCGGTCATTGCGCTGTCAACCGCATCGCTACCGCGAAGCAACATCGACGCGTAGCCAACGTTCTCGAGTAACTCTTTCTTGAGTATATCCGACAACGGCCCTCGCAACGCCGCGTGTGGTCCGATTTCGAGCAGAAAATCCACGGCGGACTCCGCCTTGCGCTGACGACGGAAACTCTTCCCGGAGCCTCGAAGCATCGTGATCATGGCGTCGTTGAATTGCACTGGCGACACCAAATTCTGTACCCAATACTCGGGAGTCAGCTCTGAGGGCTCCGCGAGTCGTCCAGTAACACTCGATAGCATTTTGATGCCAGACGGCACTTGCCCACTCTCACTGGTGACATCTGCGATCGAGCGCAGATATGGCTCCGCCACAAGCTTCATGTGGTGCGAGTGATACGCGTTTTCGACTTGCAATTCCCGTGCAAAGATGTTGTCGGCGCTCAAATTCGAGAGGAGCTTCCGCACTTCTGAGGCGTCGCCAGAGACAGTGACCGATTTGGGCGAGTTAATACAGGCGACGTTGATGTGACCGGGTGGAATGGCGTCGATGTAAGGTTTCACCCCATCGGCACCCAGTCCGACAGCTAACATTGCGCCCTGGAGCTCCGGCGCCTTTGTCTTCAAGTCTGCGCATTCGCGGCCTCGGTGGAATGCAATCTGCCACGCCGCCTGCTTTGTGATAATGCCGGCGCAATACGCGGCCGCAATCTCACCGCTCGAATGGCCGACGACCGACACCGGACGCACTTGCCAGCTTTCGAGCAAATCCACCATGGCCATCTGGACAATGGTGCACAGAGGTTGACTGAACTCGGGAGTCTTGATATGCGAATCACCATCGTGTCTTTGTAGTTCTTCGACAACACTCCAGTGACAGTCGGGCAGTTGAGACAGAAAGCGATTTGATGCCTCGATGCTTTCGCGGAAGACCGTGTACTGCATCAGTTCGAGTCCCATACGGGGCCACTGCGCGCCTTGTCCAGTGAACACGAATCCGACTCGTGCCTCTTTGGACGAACGTGTAGCTTTGACTTCGGTATTTGACAGCTTTTCCCGAAGCTCGCTGAAATTGGATGCCACGTGAGAAGCAGCCCAGTCCAGTTTGGAGCGGCGGCTTCCCAATGTGTATGACAAGTCGTCGAATCTGGCGTTAGGGCCGTCCGTATTTTCCGTTCTTTTGGTGTACGTTGCGTATCTGTTACGCACCTCTTGGACGACCGAGGGTTCGCGGCCCGTGAAGACGAAGAGTCTGCGGTTTGGGGAACCCACGCTGCCGTCGTCTAACGCGCTCAGCAAGTCGTCTTCACGGCATTGCAGAGAGGGTTCGAAGAAGGCTTCAACGATGGCGTGAGCGTTCGTCCCCCCATACCCAAACGAGTTAACGCTCGCTTGGCGCTTAAGGCCTGCTGGCCACGCCATTGTCGTGGTAGGCACCTCGACTTGCTTGAACGATATCTTCTTGTTTGGTTTGTCGAAGTGGATGTTGGGGACGATAATGCCTTTTTCCAGCATGAGTATGCATTTGATCAGGCCTGCGAGTCCTGCAGCACCTTCAAGATGTCCTATCTGTGGGTCTGATCAGCCTCTGGACCCAACATTTGAGGTTCGACAGCAATGCTTACATTCGACTTGATTGAGCCAATCAACAGCGGAGTGGTGCGCTTGGAACTCCTGATCACTTCCTCCACTGCATTATGCTCTAAAGGATCGCCCAACGCGGTTCCCGTTCCCTGTACGCTGCGTGAGATCGAGTGTCTGAGCATTTGTGTTCACGAGCCGACTCACATGTGCTTCGAAGTAGCCAGTTTCTGCAAAGTCAAGACCCGCGTTACGGTAGGTCGACTGGATGAGAGCCGATTGCGCCTGAGAGCTGGGCACGGTAATACCCTTTGTGTGACCTGTGCCAGAACGTCAGATCAGAACGCTCTTGACTTTTCAGTAGAGCAACGGAGGAATGGGCAAAAACGAACCGTCCTGATTAACGCCTGTTCCCTTGATGACTGCACGAACCGTATCGCCGTCCCGTAGGGCATCTGCCAAAGGCTTGAGAATGACAGTGGCGATCCCTTCGCCTCGCCCGTATCCGCTCACACCTTCGGCAAATGAGCGCGAGAGGCCTTCGGATGAGAGCATGTTGAGCTTCGAAAGCCAGATACCGAAGCTTGGGGCCAACAGCAGGTTAGCGCCGCACACCATCGCCATCTTCGACTCGCCCGTCCTCAGGCTCTGACATGCTAGGTGGAGGCCGACCAGGGAAGACGAGCAAGCCGTGTCTAAGGTCATGCTGGGTCCTTTCAAGTCATAGTACCAGGATAGGCGATTTGAAAGCAGGGACAACCCGGTGCCGGTCACTGCATACTTCGGTGAGCTCTCGGCATCGCCCATCAGCATCTCGTGATAGTCTCTGGTGAAGCAGCCGACGTAGCAACCGGTGTCGGTATCCGCCACCGACTCCACGCTCAATCCTGCATTCTCCAGTGCTTCATACGAACTTTCCAACAGCATCCTCGCCTGTGGATCCATAGCCTTGGCTTCCTCAGCGGTGATACCGAAGAAAGGCGCATCGAAGGAGGAGACGTCCTGCTCTAGGAAATGGGCCCCATCGGCGGCTAGGTTGTCGGGGGACGTCACGCCCGGCTGGTGGAAAGCGTCGACGTTGAAGCGGTTCTTTGGTGCTTTAGAGTGAGCAGCTATCGATATGATGGGGTCAGCTTCGGATTCGTCGGTCACAATATTCTAGCCTGTACAAACATTCACGTTCCAGTAGAAGCTCCCATAACTTTTCTTCATCACTGGCGCTGCCGGGAAAGCGACATGCAAGACCGATAACGGCAACATCGTCTGGTCCCCAGCTTTTCTCTTCCACCTTGGCCATGCTGAAGGTTGCTGACGTTTTTCCGTGTAATCTGGCGAGTTTGTCGGCGTGTCAGACTTCGTGAGGCAGATGGAAAGTAAGAAATAATTCTGCACTGCTGATACAGGAAGATACTTATACCTTGGCCATGCTTATGAATGGTCGAACACACCGAGTCAGCTGCAGGGTAAGAATCCTCAACAACTACCGGTTCGGGATGAGTGGAGTCGGACGGCGCAAGGCAAGCTATAACGACTCGCTCGTTTCGCTCAGCACCACCAGATCGTCATTTGTCACTCGTCATACGGATAACGGATCGCTCGAAGTGTGCGTGTGATCACCCCGGTCTAGGAGTGGAGATGCCAGTGCACATACCCTCTGGCTTCTGAGCCGCTAGGATCTTTTGTGGCCGAAGTAAGTCGCAGAACGCTATCGTTGCCGCGTTCGATGTTTCGTCACGTTGCATAGCGAACCTCAGCAGACACGTCGCCTCCCGATCGGCAGCACAACACGAAAACACGACTGATGTCTTCCAACTGGGGGTATCGTTGAAGTAGACTGCCTACTGGTGTTGACCGAGATAGCAAGGATCGACTGGTAAGGAATGTATGGGATTGAGGTCGTGTTGTGAGCAGTGAACCCACTTCGAAGCGCCTGCGACAGGAGCGCGGGATTGCTGGTGCCCAGTATATTCGCAACGTGCGACGTGCAACGTTGTTATGATATTTGACGTATCCGTGACGCTCAGCATCCAGCACGCTACTATGGTTGCTAAGGTGTCTGATCAATCACTATCCTACCTACAGTGAAAGCTGTAAGATTCACACGCGCTCGAATCTTGAAATGGCCGTCCCAGTGTTTGTTAGGTCCCTGCTATCCCGAAGGGGTACTTCTCCCAACGTCGACTGCTTGGAGGTCGCCTGTGGATGCGACTATGGCACTAGTGATATCGCCATCGCGATCGACAACCACAAAACCATTCCTCAACGTTGTCGGTACTGTACCTCCAATCGTGCTTCCTGTAAAGAGGGTGAGATCCAGAGCGGCGACGGGTCACATGCCAATCTACAGGTACGTCTCAATGCAACCTCGATGTTGGGCCCACGCTTACCAGGCGTAGAGGGAACCAGAGAGCCTCGGCGAATATCGAACGGCGATGGACGGTACGACACAGTAAGTCAACTGCATATAAGTCCATCTTGTCCGGTAGCAACGGCGTCTTCCACAGCTCTGTCACATCGATTCGACTTTGTAGAATCCCGTCAAACCTCAAGCTCGCGACCACCGGAAAAGATATTTCTCCGCCATGCGACTTCTTTGCCTACACGGACGGGGTACCAGCTCGGATATCTTCGAGACCCAACTGGGTATGAACAAAAGACGTGGCCCCGCGACGAGAACAAGGTAATGCTAACAGAGGCTCGTAGGCCCACTCAAGTCGCTCCTGAAGAATCAAGTAGAATTCGACTTCATCGATGCGCCGTTCGAAGGTGCCCCGGCACCCGGCATCGAAATCTTTGAACCACCTTATTTCATATGGAACCGCTACTACGCACCTTCCGAAGTTTCCAAGGTGCACGACTACGTTAGGGCGGTGGTGTATCAAGACGGCCCTTACGATGGCGTGATCGGTTTTTCCGAGGGTGCCGCGCTCGCTGCAGCTCTTCTGCTCGAGGATGCGTCGGGTATCAGTGGACAGTACGCCCCGATGTTCCGATTCGCTTTGTTCTTTAATGCTGTCAACTTGGTTTCTCCATCAACGGCGTTGGGAAGGAAGATGCTCGAGAGCGACATGCAGAACGCGATGGACACATTCACTCACGAACAAGGCAAACATCATCATCCGGCTCTAGACTGCGTCTATGCTCTTTGTGCCAGGACGGTACCAATACTGATCAACGTGCCTACACTGCACGTCATCGGTTTGAATGACGGATTCCGCGACTTTTCAGAGGATCTGATCAAGCTGTGTGAGGGCAGATCTGCCATGGTGGTTCGCTCAACGGCAGGTCATGAGGTACCACGCGGCCGTGGTTTAGCGGAGGTGGCGCGAAAACTCGATATGATGATCACGACAGAATTGATGGCAACCTGAACGGCGGGCGACTATGGGGTGGAAGGGCGATTGGGGTGACTGTTACGCTGATAACACAATTCAAGTTACGTAGAAAGGAGTCGTCTTGCATCTAGACATGGTACTAATGGGATGACTATTATGAATCACTACACGATTCTGGGAAGCGTAAACCACGAACCTAGATATTATTACCGCTGATCCACCCGTGTGCCCAAGCCTCCAAGCACTCAGAGCTTACAGGCTCGAGGGATCGCATTGTGCAGCTGGCGGACATCGTGCGATTGACATCGAAGACACCTATCAAGTTCTCTTCTGACAGCAAGCTCTCGAAGAAAGGGAGCAATTTGACCGCAGGGTTAGCAGACAGGGCTTCGGGATTTAGCGAGCCGGCGGTGAAGGTAGCCTCCAACCTCTCGAACCATTCACGGTAATCGACCACCTCGACTTGGGCGATGCCACGTCCGCACGTGGCCTTGTTGAGCACTTCTTGGATGATGGGAAGTAATTCTGCCCAAGTGACAGGTCTCGGATGCACTACGTGGAAGGTGTCATTGCTGCCAGCGCCAACCGCCGCCATCGATAGTTCTTGCAAGATCTTCGCTGCCGAGTCGACTGGGATCCACTTCACCTCTTTACCATCCGCCGCACAGCCGAGGCTGTTCGGTAGCGCCTGGATGTGAAGGGAGCTGACCACCAAACTGGGGAACCACTCACGCCGGTTCCAACCACGCTTCCGACAGCCGTCGCCTGATATCTGGCCAACGCGCGCCGTGATCGTTGTGACGCCGAGCACTTGGGAAGCGTGCGTCAGCAGTCTTTCCGCGAGATACTTCGACTGTCCGTATCCAATGGATACTGGAGCTTGCGTCTGTGTCGCGGCCTCTTCAGCTACGATCGGTCGCTCGGGGGTTGCTGCGACGGCGGCGATCGAAGACACAAATTGGAGTAGGACTTGGCGCTGGCTGCGATACGCAAAATTGATGAGACCAACAACACCGTCCAGAGATCCAGCGAACGAGTATAGAGACTTGTTGAAGTCGACAGGCCACGCATTGTGCATGATATGCGTCACTGACCTATCCAGTTCAGCAAAGACATTGTCATCCAGACCAAACAGCGGCAGAGCGGGATCGCCCGTAAGGAACTGTACACGATCCTCGGGGAAGACGACGGGCAGGCCTCTACATTTGTTCCGGTAGATCTGGAGGTTGCGAGAGTCCGGAGATCGATTGAGACAATAGATCATTCGATGCCCACGTTCTAGCATGGTGTTGAGAAGATGAGAGCCGAGCGCCCCCGTCGATCCTGTCAGAAGGACCACCCCTTCCACGGGCAGTTGTGACAAATTCCGACTCATTCGATCTGTGAGTCCAGTTGTTGCCTCATCGCCATCCGTACTTCCTTCCAATTTGTCATTGTCCGTGCCCTCGAGTGAGATCACCCTGTCCACTGACAGAGCATCGATCCTTGACAAGTATCGCTGCAGGATCTGTCCGATATCATCAATTTGTTGGTTGTCAGCGGGACTACCAGATGAAGCTTGCACGATCGATCTCGCGAGAGACTGGATGGTCGCGTTGGAGTAAATGGTCCTCATCGTTGTGAGTACGCTTGGAAACTCTGTCCTCAGTTCTCGACGCAATTGGATCGCTTGGAGCGAGTCCATGCCTCCGGAGAAAAAATCTGAAGTGGGTGAGCTCACGGCGCACTTTGAGCTGACGAGCCGGCTCACCACAGCCACGACGTCGTTAATCGCTAGCGATTCGGTTCCACTATCGACCCTTGAGCTGATGACCACTTCGTCGTCATCGCGATACAAACGGTCGATACTTGCCTCGAACAAGGCAAGAGTGCTTTGCCGTTGCACCGTGCCCTTGCCCGCCCTAAGGAATGGCATGTGTGCCGGCGCGATCATGATCTTGGTCTTGGACACTTTCGCGTGTCGAGGACAAAGTATATTACACTCTTCCACAGTCGGCCAGATACTCTCTACGAGTTGTCGCTTGGCAACTTCGGATAGTGTCCGGCTGTCCGCTGGCTCAATGAGGAGTGCCGCTTCCTCACGCTGTTGGCCGATGACCAATGCAGCACGTACTTCGGGGTGGCCTGCTACACGGTCCTGGAAGCTTACTGGGTTCGTCTTCTCCCCGTTGATGAAAACGATAATGTCGTCCAGCCTCCCTTCGTAGCTGTAAGTGTCGGGCAAGGTGGGGTGTTTGGAGAATAGATCCTTGGTTTCGTATGCATCCAAGGCGCCGAAGTGGCAAAAGACAGGCTGGTATTCTTCCCGTCCTCGGACCTGTACCATCTCATAGTAGTTGTCGTACCGGTGGCGAAATTGCACGTTCGCTTCTGGATGCACGTGGACATAGTGCCAGTCTTCTGTGCGATCTCCGCACTTGTCTCGCAACAGTGGGAACGCAGCGCACTCGCTGCTTCCCAGAACTTGGTTCAAGCCCATCTTCCGAGCGACCGCCATACCTGACTCTCTCGGCACCGATCCTCCTGTGAAAAAGAGGTGGTCGAGTTTGCTGGTCACGATTTCCAAGACGGTCGGATCTTTGCCGATCTCGTCAACAATGACGGGCGACACGAACGCCCAGTCGATCGGGGTAACAGTCAGGGCCTCTAGGAACACATCCAAGGCCGGCGGAGTCCCTGCGGTGGGATAGACCGGGATGCTACCGTAGAGTGCAGGGAAGAGAAGTGTAAAGGCGAGTCCCGCGATATGAAATGGAGGAAGCGTGACGAGACAAGCGCCGCTTTGGAGCCGTCTGTTCACACTCTCGAAACCGACTGGTGGAATCAGAGCTTGCGCGTTGTACATACGTGCAACATACTCGTTGGTGTAGATTAGTGGCTTAGGAATACCCGTAGAGCCTGAAGTGTGCAACACAAAGATCGGATCTGTTTTGGCGTCGTCGAAAGATTTCTGATGGGTCACCACGCGAACGTGCTTTGGGTCGAGATCGAGAAGTTCGTCGAGTGTGGGGACTGTGAGTTTTTCTGAAGTGACTGATTCCACAATGGAGACGCACGTCGGACCTGGGCTCGTTTTAATCATCCTGGAGCACTCCAATGAAGCTAGTAGAGCGATGTGGGCTTCCTCGCTATTACGTGGACTGGGCAAGAACATTGTATAGCCTGTTTTGATACCGGCAAGCAGGACGATGGTGTATCTCAAGTCGTTCAAGCCCAAGTAGGCGATGCGCTCGAAGTTCTTGCTTGGACCGAATGTTGACGTGATGAGGGCAGCAACGTGGTCAATAGCTGTCAAGAGGGAGGAATTCGTGACAGCACGATACCCGTTCGCGTAGGCATTGTTTCTGGGGACTTTGGCGAAGATAGCTTGAGGCTGCGCTGCAGCTCGACTTTCGACAATTTCCGAGAGCAAGCGTTTGCAAGACATGGTGAGGTGGTGGATGGAGTGGCAAGGTGGTGAATGGAATGGCGTGAAATGCTGGGAAGGGAAAGAAAGCTTTGTTATATGAACTTACGGCGTCCATGTGCGCAAATGGACTGGCTATTCCAACGCTATCGCACGATAACCGACCTGGTCCGCGCCACCACCGCTAGTGCGCGCTGATCTCTCTCACATTACGTTGTACGTAGACCGTCTGGGACAAGATCTCTTGGGGCCAACGCATGTCGGAATCAGAGCATAGCACCACTGCGGAGCTTCACTTTGCCTCTGGGAGCTTAGTCGGCCTGGGGCAGCCACATCACGGAGGTAGGTTCATGTGACAAGTTCTGGTTGGCTAAAATGGTAGCTTAGAAAGCGGGTCTCACGGGCTACAGCTACACTTTCACAGCAACCATAGCTATGACAGCGAACGATTGAGGCATTTCTCCGTCGTACCACATATCAGGGTCAACAGGATAGAACGTTTTAGCTTTGATGGACCCACAAGTATCTGACAGGGAGTCCAAAACTATGTGACCGGATAGAGCTACGATATGGCTGGTAAGGTGCCCTCCGGCACTAAAAGGTAGCACAAAGGGTACGTGAGCTCCAGCGGCCTCGGTGCTATGTCTAGAACCGCTAGGTAGCTTGCGTAAGTTGCGATACGATATCTTGGAAAAGAAGTGCGCTTTGGAGGTGTACATTTCACTTGGCTTCAAGAAGCCTCTCCATATCTCTGCTAGAGTCCTTTGTACTCCACCCGCGGTGCGTAAGAACTTCCAGCCGCCATTTCCGCCTCACTAAGGTCTCCCGTGCTTCCAATTGCTGATTATTTTGGTTGCATGCAGGCTTGGTTGCGTGCAAGCTCATTCTCAGGATCTTTCGCAATCTGCTTCGGGCGGTTTCGTTTCGAATCATCGTACCTGATCTTGTTAACTTCCAGGACTTTATCGAACGCTGGAACCAGAACAGAAAGCTTGCCGCTGTCGAGGCTCTCTGAGATAAAAGCCAGTTCTTCGTGTTGTGCGCCGTTTCTTTGCGGCTTCATAGACTTGCTGTAGTGGATTTCACTCATCCCAGTCAGATGCTCGAAAAATGGAGACATCATTGTTGTAGCCCACGTGCGATGCATAAGAACCTTCAGCGGCCCCTGCTGCCTCACTTGATGCTCCTTACACGTACGGATATTCCCAGCACTCATTCCAACGAAAATCCAACCCAAGAAAGCTCCAGCTCACCCTGCGACGCTCAACATGGCGCAGACAAAAGAATAGTAGCTCTGTAGAGGACATTTCGCTATCATCGAACACGTGTGCACTGCACAGTTTCTCCACGGTGATCTCGCAAAGCTTGCAATGTAGCCTCTCCATCATGGAGTCGAACAAAGGCACTGTCGGGGACCATGCAGCTCTCGAGATCGCTCTGTCGGCCCAACTGTCTTCCAAACTAAGGCTCCAAAAGCTGCCACCGGCTTGTTGTACAGCTTTCAATCCGTGGCACTCTTCCCACCAGGAGACTTCACGCAGCAAAGCGAAGTCAGAGCGAACCATCCCGGCTTTATCATCGCTGACGTAGCGCTCGAAAGATATGCAGAGCGCACCACCGTCACCCAGCTTCCGAAGTTTTGGCTCTGGGTTTCTACCAGGAACCAACGCGGCATGCGAGCTTGGCGGGATGTAATCAATCCCTCTATCGATGTATTTGTCGACCTGTCTCTGAGCTCTCATCCGCGGAGCACTATCGTGGAAGTCACCAACGCTCCAAGCGTGCGATTGTCCAGTCGTCGTCTGCTGTGCATACATGCAAACAGCCCCAAATCCTGTGATCAAACATTGAGCGATCGAAGAGTGAAGTTGCAAGACTTCTTGGATGCTGCTTTGCTGTCTCGGGTGTTCGCAATGTGCCGCTAGCTGTAGTCGCTGGCGTCGGCCCCTGTGCCATAAAGTGCCACGGAGGACCTCCACCACCGAATGATGTTCTTGTCTGAAGCTAGACATGTCACTGGCACCTGTGCTCAGAGAGTCCTCCATACGTGCTGGCAACTCAAACTTCGCCCCGATCGACACCAGATACGTGGCAAACTTGAGCCAGTGCGACACGTGAGGGTGGGTGATGAATTTCCATTCACTGTCCACAAGGCTGGCAGACGGCCAAAAAAAGCCTGCGGCACGGGAGCCGGTCAGGACCACGTCGCAGTCGTGCATCATGTTGCGAAGTTGCTCTGGGTCGGCCACGAGTTTTGCGAGCAACGGGTTGGGACTACATCTGCGCTCAATAAGACTGTCGATCTCGGCATTGTTGAAACCCCAAACCCTCGCCAGCGCTTTCATGGTCCCGACCTTCAAGCCAGACATGCTGAAGATCCTGTCCACGCAATCGAAATTCAACGACGCGTGTGATTTGATGCGTTTGCCGGACGGTTTGGAAGTGGATGGTAAAGGACTACCCGTATGTTTAGGTCGATAGGACAGCTCATGTTTCCGCTGAGCGTTTACGCTGCAGCTCAGAACAAAGGCGTGCATGGCGCTTTCGCGCCAGAATCGAGGGACGCGGACTGCGGCTGCTTTCGGTCGCATGGTGGAGTACAAAGCCTCGACTTTCTCGATCGCTTCATCGAACACGTACGCTATTTCGTGCGATCCAGCCGCAGCCGCGTTAATCATTGAAAGATCTAATTCGCATGGCGCCATGATAGTCCGGTTGGTGAAAAGGTGCGCGACCTTTCGACGTATCATGGAGAGGTCTGACTGGGAGATGTTCAGACCCCAAGCAATCAAATCAGGGTTCCATTTGCCATCACTCTCAACGATGTAGTGCAGTGCGTACCATTCACTTGTCGGCGATTCCTCGGTTTCAGCGTCCTCTAAAATCGAGTGTAGAGAAACTTTGAGATCTGTAGCCCAGAGTTTTCGACAAAGATAGGCTTCGATACGGCGGTTATCATCTCCTGTGGTGGTACACTTTCGCCAGGCACCATTGTTAGACATATCCAAAGCATTCGAACCGTCTTCAGTCGTCCCGAAAGTCATCTGATGTGGTACACTTACCGAGGCTCTGGGCTGTTTTGATCGCAGACTCTCCAAGCTTATAGATATCGCCGTATCTTGTGCTCAGATGAAGGCGGTGTGAGAATGGGGAGAAAAAGATCATAGTAGCGGCAAGGAGGGGGTCGGACGAAAAGAGAGGAACTGAAAAAATAGTTGATAGAGCGAGAAATCGCATTTAGGGGGGTAACCTGTTAAGACGAACAATATCAACGAAATAGTTGATAGAGCGAGAAATCGCATTTAGGGGGGTAACCTGTTAAGACGAACAATATCAACGATTGAAAGCATAGTCAGAAGCATGGAACTCAGGCGGGTGGAATTCACCCAAGAATTTATCGACCAGCAATGGGCGTCGGGGCACCAAACCACAGGTTACCGAGCACACAATATTCTGATGTCTGGTCCAATCTATCCTGGACCGGCACACTAATCGTCGTGTCTCGTGCACTGTGCTTAGCTTATAAGGTCACCCTCATCATCCCGGACCAACCTCGCCAGCCCTCCTTTACCCGTCTAAAAGCGAAAAGTTAGCCATACATATCTCGAGAAGAGTACCGGACGTCCCAGTGACAAAACCCATGATCAACACTCAGATCATTGACACACATCTGACCCGCGCCGCCCTACACCACCCGATGTCGAAACCAAACGCTCATGATACGGTCAAACCCACGGTCGACAGTGATGAGGTCTACCTTGGTACGCAACGACTACCGCGAAGCCAGTCCCACCCCACCACCGATGCTATTCCCAGAGTCGGGTCAGAAGAGGACCACTTCGATCTGTCTAAGTATCTGGCATACTTGAAGTTGCAAAAGGAAGAGATGGAGAGGTATGCGCAGCACGAGTGAAACCTGTTGCGATAACAATAGGAGAGAGATCTGTCTTGATGAAGTCGGTGGTGAAATAGTTTCTCGAGCTGTGTGCCTGTATATTAAGTCGCAAAACCGGTGTCCCAAATTCGAGGATTAATCTTTGTGCCACACGCCCAAATTCGCTCGCCTGCCGAAAGATTGACTCGGGTTATGATTTATTCCTTGTCAGCGATTCGTCAACTAGTTAATTGGTACTTTTCGAAACAAAACAGTGCCCGATAAATGATCTGGCCCACGACTGCCCTATGGACTACGTTTGCACTTGCGGTCTCTGCACAGCGACGCGTCGCTTAGAGTCTGTCGTGCGAATCTTCAATCGCGCGGCTGAGACTTCGTATGGGGAACTTAGCTGCGCAGGTAGCGAGCTGGAGTACTCATAATCTTCCACAGTGATCGCCTGCACGATTCATGGTCACGATCGTGAGATCGATCGATCAGGTTTGATTGGGGCTCCTCAACGGTTCGTTCACCTCTCAGAGTAGCAAAGACTCGCTCACCTCTTCCAGTAACAGCAACTCGCTCACCCCTCTCAGCAGCCGGAAGACACATTGCTCCAGATAAGGTTGAGGCATTGAGGGCGACTGAGAGCTTCACGGCATCATGGTCGCTGAGATGCTCCTTTGCAAGTCCCTCCGCACGATAAATCATCTCTTTGCTTTCTTCCCAACGAGACGCGAGCGCAAGGTACACAGCTAGGTCACTCATAGTGCCTATGGTCTCGGGGCATGTGTCGCCTAAAGACTTTTCTCGGATTTTGAGTACCTCATAGCCGACCTTTATCGCCTCTGCAGTGCGCCCTTCGATCTTGTGGAGTTTTGCCAGCGCTTTTCGGCAGTCGAGGTGGTGCATGTTTTCGGGCTCAAGTGAGGTTTTGCAGATATCCAATGCTTCTTCCAAGAGAGCCCTCGGCTCAGTGGTATCTCCCGACACCATGAGGGACTCTGCGTAAGACCTGAGTGCCTCTACTAGCTTCGAGGGGTGTTCGAGCTCTGTCCGATGCCGTCTCCCTTCTAGTACACGTCGTCGTATGCCGGCAGCTTCGTCGAGCGACCCCTGATTATAGAGGATTTGTGCGTATTGTAGTTGCATAGAACAGGCTTGAGAATCGCGCCTCCGGAAGATCCTATTGTCCACGTATAACCGAGTCGCCATGGTTTTCGCTTCATTCAGGCCGCCGTGGTTTTGGAGGACTGCATCCCAACTGCTTGTGGAAAGTAGACCGGAAAGGGATTCCAAGCATTCCGAGTCATCCATGACAATTGGCGAAGTGTAAAGAGAGACACCGGTCGAATGACTCCCAGTAATTGAGTGAGTGTTATATGTAATGCGAAATGTATGCCTCAAGGGACCGCAGTTTTCAATGACCATTCGGGAGTCTTAAAGTTGGCGGCAGTACAGTACTAGACGCGCATTCTTTGGGCTCGTTCTGAATAGCTGTCCGGGGATAGCCCTCGGATACTATCAAGCACTGCTGGTAGCGTCAAGTTTAGTGAGTCACTATGGGGACGGCAAGCGAGCTTGCCCCAAACCTGGTCATTGCTTAGGGTTACGCGAACGAATGTGAAGTCTGTAGCTGCGGCCGGTCGCAGTTGTCAGCCTTACTAGTCAGCAGAACCTGAAAGCTGATCGTTCAGAAGATCAGCTATCGGGTTGTTTTCATCCCGATCCTCCACCAGCTGTCTTCAAGGTCTACGTAGATCAACATAGGGCGTACTTCGCACTGCGGCGCATCTCACGAACCGATCTCCAACCTGAATTGACTTACACGATAGCTAATTCCTCTGTAACGAGCAAGGCTAGAATGCGAAAAGACGGGAGCAAGGTTTCTTTTCACGACGATCTACGCGAAGTCGGAATTTGCATGTAGCTTGCTGTGAAGGCGAGCTGCTGCAGATTAGCGACAGGTGAAGTCAAATACGATATCCATGCAGGTTAATGTAAGCGCACAAGTCGAATCTTGGTGGAAATGCCCTGTTATACCAGCTGTCCCATGATACCGAGGGGCCTCCATCCAATGTCAGTTGCTCCAGGTGCGACTCCGCAGCCATAACAACGACCGCCCAGTACATCATCAGGTTAATCCAAGTTGGTAGTGTGTACAGTACAAATCCATTGCGGACGTCATCCACTGCTTTATGCTTGCAGGGGGTCTGTGGCGGTCTGATTACTCTTGTGCGGCAACATTCATAACGTGCCTTACTTCTCTAGCGCTGCCAGCTTTGACGTAAAATCATGGTATGCCTTCATCGCCCTCTCGCGGGTGTCGTTCCTTCTCCGTTCCAGAGTAGAGGCGACTTGCTCGCAGTCATCGATCGCCCTGGCACAGCTGCTCCTGACAATTTGAAGCTGTCGCACACCACCCTTTACCATTTTCGGCAGTGCTCTGAGCTCCGCCGTCGTCTTCTCCCTATACGCGGTGATGACTCCTCTCGTCAAGCGGTCGGCGCACTCAGGCATGCCAACGCACCAGACGCGAATGCTGATCAGCTTGCTGCGTTGTTCTTCACGCTTCTCCAGAATTGGCACTTGCACATCTACCAACTCTAACAGGAGTCGTATCTCTCCGATGCAAGCTTTCACGTCGGATGTTGCTGCGCTCATCCTTTGTGCGTCTTCTATCTTACGCTCAATGGTGGTGTTTAGTGTCCACTCGGAGTCGGCCGACTTTGCGGTGCTGGCAAGATAGCCCGTTATCCACTCCCGGGGCGGCTCGCTTTTCGTGAAGAAGTATGCAGCCAAAAGTTCGCGCCACAGTTTCGGGGTGACTGTTTCGACTTTCCTACCGTGGAGCAGGTGCAACGCCACAGCCAACACGAAGATGCCGCAGTTGATGCTGTCGGTTTGACGGACTGAGGGGAAAGGATCGCAATCCATCACCACCTCTCCTTCCCACAGGCCGTGACGTTTGAGGAACCCCTGCACAATCTTCGAGGCCAGCTCGTTGCATTTCTTGGAGCCCATGGGATCGAACACAAGGCAACGGTTGCGCTTGCGATCGAACACAGCCAAGGCCCAGTGTGACATGTTGGAGAGGTGCAGTGGGATCAGTAGCTTCCTCGGGGGGTCGACCAAAAGCTCTCTTTGTTTCGGCGAGACTGTCTCCGGATGCTCTCCATGTACAACCAAGTGGGTAGAGGCCACATACCAGGCCACTGGATCGGGGTTGAAGACTTCCAGCACCTTGTTGATGCAGTCATCGTTGATCCATTTGTCCTGGGTGAGCAGGTCAGCCACTCGTTGCATTGCCTGGTCGTCGAGGAAGTACGGCTCTTCCTTCAGCGCGCCGTCGTTCGGGATGATGATCGGCTTTTCGCGCTTGCGCTTGAGTGGAGTTGGCTGCTGAGCCTGCGAGTCTGTTGTAGATGCGCGGGACGACATCTCACTTCCTGACTCGGATGAAGGGGGAGTGGGCGGCTGCTGGCTTGGCATGGTAGCTGTCGGAGGACCCGACTGCGTAGGAAATCTGTGCACAGGAGAACTTAGAGTCTTCGGGCGGCTGAATGCATGAAGCGTCAACGGAGAGACTCAGAAATAACGAGACCTCACGGAGGGGTCTAGGCTTTTTAATAGAGTCCGGTGTATGGTCACCACAGCACAGACATTCGGCTGCGTGACAAGGTTTCCAGAACTGGTGTATTGCGACAGATCTTTACGAACCCTGAGTCGTCCATCGAGCTTTTCCCGCAGTGCAAAAATGAAATATCGGAATTGATTTTGCACACCTCGACTTCACCGAATCGACTTGCATTGATTGTATTCTAGCCTATCGCCTCATCACGAAGTGGGTCCGAAGAAGAGGGGTTGGGCTTTGTCTTTACATCGTTGGAGCTGGTACGGGCATTTTGTATCAGTTGGCAGAGCAGTGACCTGGCTGAGATGACCGAGGTTGATGACTTGAGGATTGAGCGCATGCGCGCAGACAACAGTGAGCTCGAGGTGATGTGGAAGGACGTGTTCCGGGCTATGCGTGAAGCACGAAAACCATTTCATGAGAACGGCTCTGAGTCTCGCGTGAAGCCAGGAGCGCTGTGCCCCAGCTGTGGCGAGATCAGAACAAGCCAAGCTAGTTCAGCCGGCTTATTCTTGCGTCGTTTGCCAATGGTAATGTACATGGCGGGTTCTCGCAATGACTCAAGTGCGCCGCACTCAAATCACGTGGAGGGCGAGAGAATCATCTCAGACAGCAACTTATGGCACTTGACGTGACATCAATTCGTTGTCGTACACATCTCGTCTGGGTGTGGGACGCAGTGGCACCACGGATAGAGAGATGGTGCGTTGAAACAAATATCGCGAGGGACAAGGTACTGTACAGTACCGTAGGTACTGCATTGCAATCAAAGTGCATGGACCAGGATCCGTTGTAGAAGAAACCGGATCATGGCCCGTGCGTCGAACAGGCTGCGGTCGTGAGCTGTACACTGCATGGGTGGATGCTCTGTTTTTTTTCCTTTTCGTGAACGAACCTGTTCCCCTTTGCATCCCTTGCTCTCAGTCTTATAACGTTACTGCAGTGGATCGATCACTCTGAGCTCCCAGTGCGAGCTGCGGAAAATGTTTGAAGGTTTACTTGCCACAGCGTAGACGCTTCGCTGTTATCGATCGCCTGGCGTTTGGAAATAGTGTTGGCTTGGGTTGTCTTGACCTATCGGTCCATAGCGTGCGCGCGCAGCGTGTGCCCAAATTCAGTGAACCTGCGATGTGGTGCGGCCCATCGATGGTCTTGGTGCCATCTTGCCGAAGCGCTTCTGTAGAAAGCGCTGTGCACGGCAGCAGGGCGGCTGGGGGCAGATGTGCGGTGGTATCGGTAGTGGTGGTATGAAAGAGGTTCGAGGCCAGAAATGCACATCAAGGGAGATGTCACGTTGTGTGAGAACCATATGCAGACAACAACCGAAGATGAAATGAGATGGCTGGGTGTGTGTTGGGGAAGATCGGTGTGTGGGATGTGTGGGAGATCCGAAGGGGTGCGCTCAATCACGCATCTTGACGGCACCAGCCAGGCTGAGTTGACGTGGAAACGCTTAGCCTCCGACTAGTGAGGCAGGGGTTTGGCCTAGCTGCTCCGCATCCGGATAGCGGCTCCACTGTCCCTGCCACCCCAGCCCCCGACTATGTGACAATCTTCAGCCCAGCTTCGAATTGTTGCTCGTTGGTTTGAAGCTTCGAGCTTTTCGTGGCGATGGTGTTTCGAGATCAACTTCTTCGCCGCCGCGTTGTTTTTGCGGATCTCGCTCATCGGGATGTCCACTCACTCACCTTTCCGACCCTTTTTAGCAATCTCTACAGCCTAATCGTAGAGGCTGACGTTTACGAGGAAATATAAAGAGCAGTGGACGGCCTCAGCAGTAGATACACCGGCGATCGTGGTAGTCTGGTGCCGAGGACTTGTCATCGTTCAGACCTCTCCACGGGCAGATACCCCAAGTGCTGTCGATACGCGTGGGGACTTCGCGCGACAAACTTCAAGCCTGTTCAATCGTGGGACGATATGAATTTCAGGTGACATGTGCACGAGTTCGCGCGTTGTTTCCGGTAGGTATTTCTGATAAGCGACCTTGTTTGCATACATAGCGTACTCTTCCAACTTGTCTTAGCTCATGACGGAGTCCATCGTGGGCTTCAATATGCCTGTGCTCGTCGGTTGCCCCTCGAGTATCTGCCTGATCCAGGTAATGGACTTCTAACTCTCGAGCACCACAATAGTGCTCCCCGGCGGTAGCTGTCCGGCTTCCTCACGCCGCACCTCGTCATGTAAAACGCCATCGATGGCTGAAAGGAGCGGTTCAAAGGTAGGCAGCCGATCGACGTTGGACTTGGGGAGGGTTGCCCATGGAGTGTGACTTCGGCGTGGTGCTGGCTGAAAGTGTCTCATGTTCGGTAGCGAATTGAGGGCTTCAAGATTTTAATCCGCTAGCTCGTCTGCGCGGATGCCAACTGCTTCGGTGACCTGGCAAACAGTGGTGGACATCTCTATCTGTGATCAGGGGGCCGCAACTGGGATTTCTGATGATGTCATCGCTTGTGTCGAGCTAGATGCCCGCTGGGAACATCTTTCCCACCACGGTCGCATTTCTTGAGACAAATCATGAAGTTATAGACAAGTTGTGCGATGTGCTAGCTTGGGGGGCGGGCGAGGTGGGCGACCTGGGCGGTGGAAGCCTGTTGGCACACAGTTCCAAAGGCGTTGAGGGGATCCAGGGTGTGGACAGTGTCGATAGTGACGAAAATGTCGAGGTTGTCGAGGGTGACGACACAGTGGCGACACGACGATAGGGGTGACGATGGTGACGAGGGTAACGAGGGTAACGAGGGTAACGAGGGTAACGAGGGTAACGTGAGCGACGAGAATGACGAGGGTAACGTGAGCGACGAGAGTGACGAGAATGCCAAGGTTGTCCAGGGCGTCATCACGGTGACAGGGGCGACGAGGGCGACGAGATTGACGAGGATGGCGAGGGTGACGAGGGCGACGAGAGTGACGAGAATGCCAAGGTTGTCAAGGGCGTCAACACGGTGACGAGGGTAACGAGGGTGACGAGGATAACGTGAGCGACGAGAGTGACGAGAATGCCAAGGTTGTCCAGGGCGTCATCACGGTGACAAGGGCGACGAGGGCGACGAGATTGACGAGGATGGCGAGGGTGACGAGGGCGACG
>Ga0265780_10000732_pt1 | contig 49654 bp, 1 predicted proteins | sample P1T30metagenome_FD_192432 | JGI IMG/M metagenome (GOLD analysis project Ga0265780, IMG submission 192432) | Plant litter microbial communities from East Loma Ridge, Irvine, California - P1 T30 | ecosystem: Environmental > Terrestrial > Plant litter > Unclassified | place: USA: California... | reverse complement strand
AAGATTAGATCGCAATCTGCGACTTAGCAACTAGAGTTGATCAAGGTATACTACGTTGTAATAAGCTAGAGAATTGTAAATTTAAGCGAGTTGTTATAATAAAACTAGTAATCTTTACTTAGCTTAGAATTATTTAATTTATTAGTAGACTTAATTTTAAATATTATAAGGTAGTTTTATATAATTAAGATTTATTATTACTATATTAAAATTAATATAAAGTCTCTATTTAGTAAAAAGATATTTAATTACTTTATAAGTAACGCTACGTTACTAGCGTATAAGTAGACTATTTAAGTTAGATTAGAATAGATTAAGAGTAGACACTTTTATTAGTAGATTAAAGCTATAATCTTATTAGCTAGTTATACTAACCTTATTATAGAGGTTAGTGTTTTAGAGCTATAGTAGTAAGTAGATATAAAACTTATATTAAGTTACTACTATAAGTTAGTAAGTAAAAAATATTAAAACTTAAGATAATTACGCGTATACGTACGCTATAGTAGTAAGCTAATATAATATATTACGTCTACCTACTATATACTTAAGTAAAGTAAGATATATAGCTAATTAGAGAGCTGCGCTAGTAGCTAGCGCGCAGCGTATCTTAAAAAAGCTATTACTACTCTCTAGTAAAGCTAGAAGAGTAGAGTAGCTTAATTCTATCTTATATAGAATTACTTAGATTTTAATCTTTAGCTTCTAAATTATTTTAAAACTACTAGAAGATTTAAGAATTCTAGAAGTTTAATATATATAGTATCTATTACTACTAAAGCTTTTATATAAACTAATAACTAATTACTAATTAAGTCTTACTAAAAGAAATACTTTAAAATATCTTACTAAATTTAATTTTTAGCTATTAATCTAAAACGTCTTAAGCTTATATAGATAACTACTTTATAAAATATAGCTTAGTTTCTAAGAGTAACTATAGTAGTAAAGTACTAATATAGCTACTATACTTAATAGTTTTATTATACTAGAAATAAGCTTAAAATACTTTATTTATTTTAGCTTATAAATTATTACTCTAGTTAAGAATTCTAATATACTCTTTACGTAGGTACATAATAGCTACCTTTATATATAGAAGTAAAGCTATCTCTAATTTAATTTTATATATATAGTTATAAGTAGAAATATAATAAATAATTAATAAAATAAAATTACTATAAATAAAAAGATTTAGACTAGTAATATAATACTTTATTTATTCTTGAATATTAATAAAGTATAGTCTAGAAAGAAACTCTTATATATTAGTAGAAATATATTTAAGAGCTTAGCTATAAAAATAAACTATAAAAAGAGTTAGTCTACTTATTAATAGTGTTTATAGTAGTATAATATATAATAGACTTAGGCTTTATCTAAGCCTTAGTAAAGTATATAGAGTAAGGCTTACTAAGAGCTTTCTCTCTAAGAAATATAATATCTTTACTAACGCTTATTATAGCTATACTTTAAGACTAGTTTATAATATTTATATTTCTTCTGCTTATACGCTATATAGAGTATTATAATAGTAGAACCTAGTATATAGAATACCTAAGAGTCTCTAGAGGTCTCTCTTTTTATATTACTTTATTAGCTCTCTAAATAGATAGTAGCTATCTATAAAGCATAGACTTAGAACTATATTATAATAGTAATATTACGCTTCTAGAATAAGAAACTATATAACTTTTTTACTATAATATACTCTATACTTAGTTCTATAATATCACTATCTATTACTATAACTATAACTTTATTAATACTAATATTCTTCTTCTTAGTAGCTATAGTGCTACTACTTCTAAGTTCTTCTACTACTATAGTAGTCTCTACTTTATACTATAAGGCCTTACCTCTAAAAGAGCTATTTACTAGTAATAGAATATACTTTTACTTATAGTATATTTTAATAAAATATAGATTAGATATAGATTAGAAGTTTATTAAAGATACAAAGGCCTAGTTTATTTATATTTAGTAGTCTCTCTTAATTATAGTATAGCGTAAAGTTACTCTATTCTATAAGCTTAGTAAATAGAACTATTAAAACTTTATTACCTTTCTAGAATATTTTAAATTCTAATATAGTAACTAGTACTTCTAAGAGTATATCTAGGTATAGTTAGATTACTTATAATAAAGTAAGAAGTAGAGCTTTACTAACTTTTTTATTTAGTTTAGCTAGCTTCTTATATAAGTAGATAGGCTTAGCTAGAGTAGTAACTAGAAGCTTACTAGGCTGCGCTACGCGCTTAATAAGCGTATATAGATAGTTACTTTTAACTAAAGTATTTAGTATCTAAACTTTAATAGCGCTATCTAGAAGTATAAAACTATTATAGTAGATATTAAGACTACTAAGGTAAAGAGTCTATATTATAATTTTACGCTTTTAGCGCTTCTAGCTTATAACTATAATAGTAATATTTAAATAGTAAATATAGATATTATAAAGACTTTTAGCACCTCTATAGAGTATAGCGTAGATAGTATTTATACTAACTAGATTTCTTAGAATATTTTTAACGCTAAGCGTATATTAGAGGTCTATACTTACTATAGTAAGTAGAAGTATCTCTACTATAGCTATACTAACGTAATAGTACTATAGATAGTAGAAATTAGATATACTATAATAGAAAAGAGGTATAGTATTTTAAAAAACTAGTAGCCTCTAGTTTAAGTCTAGACTAGAGGTAAGTAAGCGCTTACTTAGTAGAGAGGTCTATAGATAACTTACTTATTACTAATATTTATAAAATCTAGTAGTTTATAGATAAAGGCTTATTTTTTATTTCTCTAGTACTAGATAGCATTAAAATAGTATAGGCTCTAGTAGACTTAGAGTATAAGTGCTATAGCGCTATTAGTAAAGCTATAGTTTTATAGCTATAGACTAAGTATATTATAATTTCTTTTAGAACTCTTTACTAGGCTATAGAGACTTTAGAAAGAGCTAATATTTTAAGACTTATAGCTATAATATATAACTTAGATAGATAGATATTATAGCTAGTAGCTTATATTATTCTAGAGCTTACTTATAATATTATTTTAGGTAAGCTATAGATACGCTATAAGAGTATTATTCTTAATATACTCTAGAGTAAACTTTATATAAAAGTAGTAGAAGATATAATTATAAAGAAAACTACTACGCGTCTATCTCTTCTAGAGCTTAGATTTATAGTAGTATCTATAGTATCTATAATTATCTAAGATATAGAGAATAATAGAGATATAGCGTAGATATTATAGATAATAAACTTTTATAAACTTACTCTTAATATTAATACGCTACGCTCTATTATATCTATCTCTATACTATTTAAGAAGTCTATTATAACTAAGCTCTTTAGTAAGCTAGTAGACTTTTAGAATTTTTTTAATAAATCTAAGATATTAGATTTACCTCTATATAAAGGCGTAATAGACTATTATATTAAGTTAGCTAAGTAGCCTAATAGAAGCGTGCCTATACTCTCTTAGAGCTTTCTTTACTCTATATCTTATTTTTAACTATTAGAGCTATAATAGTAGCTTATAAAACTTATAGATAAGAGCTAGATCTATACTAGCTCTTCTACTATAAGCGTATCTATACTTCTAGTTAAGAAAGTATTAGGTAGTTAGTGCTTTTACGTAGATTACTACTTACTAAATAAAATTATCTAGTCTAACTACTATCTACTTCTACTAATTAAGAAGACTCTATATATAATATTATAAGTATAATAGTTTATAAAAGTTAATATATAAGCTATATTCTATAAGCTTTACGTAGCTAAAAGAGATAAGTATCTAATAGCGTTCTATACCTAGTTTAGCCTCTTTAAGTAGCTTATCTACTTATTTAGACTAACTAGTACCTCTATAACTTTCTAGTAATATATTAATAGTGCGCTCTCTAAGACTCTAGAGTAGTACTTAACTATATATTTAGATAATATTCTAATATTTATAGATAGATTGCGTGCTAATTATATAGTAAAAACGTACTAGATACTTTTACTACTTTAAGCTACTAGTCTAAATTTAGATCTAGAGAAGAGTATATTTATAATAAAAAAGATACGCTACCTTAGCTATATTATTTAGATAGAAAAGACTATTTATCTAAACTTTAATAAGCTAAAGATAGTCTAGAATTAGAAGCTCTCTTACACTATAACAGGTATTTATAGTTTTCTAGAGTTTACTAATTTTTATAGAAACTTTATTAAGAGATTCTCTAAGATAGTAGTATTTTTATATTAATTTACTAGTTAAAATATTCTATTTAAATAGAGTTCTACTAAGTAAAAGGCGCTTAAGCGCTTAAAGATATACTTTATTATAGAGCTAATATTAGTCTAGTAGAATCTATTCTAAGATACTATTATTAAATATAACTACTTAGAAGTAGCTCTTAGTAAGTGCCTATTATAGTACGTTAATAGCGTTCTCTACTCTATTATATACTACTCTACTACTCTAATAGTAGAATAGTAGAACTATACTATTTATAATAAAAAGCTTCTTATAGTAGTATAGTATCTAAAGATCTAGAGTAGTAAGCTATAAAGTGTTTTTTTAGCTATTTACTATATTTACTAACTATAAGAATCTAGAGTACTTTATAAGCTTATATAAACTTAGTAAGCGCTAAAGTAGATAAGTAGAGTTACTATCTTAGTTCTATTACTATCTTAGTTCTATTACTATCTTTAGTTTAGGCCTAGACGCCTCTACGCGTAGTCTAATACGCTAAGCTAGTATCTATAAGACTACTTCTAGAAGAGCTTTAAAAAAGTAGTAGTTATACACTCTATTAATATTATAGTACTTATATTATCTAAGCTTATAAGTAGCGTTTATTTATCTAAAAAGCGCTTTCTATTTATAAATATATATATATAGTAATTATAGAATAAAGCTATTACGTAGAATTATAGTTACGTACCTAAGCTATAAGCTATACTAGATAGGTTCTAGAGGTTCTCTACTAAAGCCTATACTAACTAATAGGTTAGTAACTATATAGTTAGTATATATAGTATACTTCTTTAGCGTAGTATTATATAGCTACTATTATAGAAACTTTTAACTATAATAGTTATCTAGCGTATATATAAAGAAAGTCTAGTAGAATACCTTAGAAAAAATACTATATTCTAACTATTATACTATAACTACTATTAGAATAGTATATCTACTAACGTAGCGTAATATATCTATAACTACTACTACTATAGCGTATATATCTTATAAAAGAAGTATTAGAGACTTTTATAGCTAATACTAGTTATAGCGTAATATTAGATATAAATCTTAATAGATTTTATAACTAAGCTCTCTTAGATATTACTAGAATTACTATAATATCTATTAGTAATAATAGACTAGTTATTAAAGTATATATAGTTAGAGGCTATAACGTTAATAGTAGTAGAGTATTATATACGCGTCTTTTATAATAACTAGTAGTATTTCTATAGTTTTCTAACTACTCTTATTATAGACTAAGATTTAGATTAGTTAGATAGGTTTTAGATAACTCTCTACTAGCTAGTAGGTATTAACTAGCTTCTATTAACTACGTACTATCTCTAGACTAATAGTAGAATAGAGCGCGTAAATTAGAAGGTTTAGGTAGTACTTTATATAATAGTAAACTTTAAATAAACTAACTAGCCTACTTATCTCTCTATATACTAGTTAGCGCTAAATAATAGAGATTTCTTAGTTATAGGCGTAAGTCTAAACCTACTTCTAAATAGCTATATAGTAGACTTATTATAGAAGGTACTAGTCTTTAGTAAAGTAGATACTTCTCTAAGTAGCTTAGCTATAAAGTTTCTAGAGTACCTACGTAATAGAGTCTAACTAGTATAGTTAGCTATTATATTTTAGTAGTAGCGCTAGTAGAAAGTAACTAACTATAGCTAACGTTTTATAGAATATTTCTACTCTAGTAATAAAGTCTAGTTCTTAATATATAATATTAAAACTAATAGGCTAAGTAGTAAGCTTAACTAGCTATAGATTAAGTATATAGTTATTACTATATCTATACTACTTATAGTTATATAAGACTTTTCTAGAGACTTTTATAAAACTATTTATATAGATTTAGTAGAAAAGGCTTCTAAAGACCTACTTTCTAGCTAGATATAGGCTAATTTCTAGCTAGAGCCTACTTTAGAATTAGAAAAGACTAACTTAGCTCTATAAAAATTTAGAGTTAAAAAGATTCTATAAGTAAAGAGTGCGTAGAGCTATAGTAAGTGTTAAGTTCTAGTAAAGTAAGTTAGCTATACTAACCTATTATAGTATTCTTTAGAAGATTTTCTAGATATAGTAGTACTTATATAGTTTAAAGTATAGTATAAAAGCGTATAATATTATAATAGCGTAATATAAGTATAAAAAGAAAAGCTTTTTTTATTACTAGTACTAGAGAGATACTAGACTTTACTTATAATAGAGAATAAAGAGGTAAACTAAAGTTTATACTAGAAAACTTTATAAAAATAAAATAGTACTAGACTAAATTCTAGAGTTATAATTTAGAACTACGCTATATTCTATAAGTAGAGACTTTATAGCTCTACTTACTAAGAATTAAGTTTTAACTAAGTTTTCTAATACTACTATAATAAGTCTAGCTAGTTATAGTAGTAGCGCCTCTCTAAAAGAGATAGTAAATAAAATCTAGATCTAGAGTAAATATAATAGCTACTATATAAGCTATTATAGAAGTAGTATATAGATAAACTTAAGTAGCTATAGTAATATTTATAGTAACTTTAGCGTAAGCTATAGTACCTACTAGAGCTACTACCTATATAGTAGTTATAGAAATAGTTATAGCATAGTAGAGTACGTAAGTAGAAGTAGTAATGTAGTAAGCGTAAATAGTAATAATTATTAAACCTTAATAAAGATAAAAAAGTAGCCTCTAGAGAGTGCTACTAGTTAGTAGTACTAGCGTGCTAATAAAGTTTAGGTTAGTAAGTAGAGTTAGAAGTTAACTAAAATAGCACTTACTATAATATTAGAGAAGTTAGTAATAGTATTACTCTAGGCTTACTAGACTACTAGTATCTATACTATTATTTCTAATATATTGCGCATAATAGTATTAACTAAAGCTATAGTGTTACTACTATAACTATAAAAAAATATTAATAGAGCTAGCTAGACTTCTATACTACTACTACTCTAGTTATTATAATACTTAGTAGTATAAAGAGGCGCTAGAGTTATAATAAGGCTCTAAGTATAAACTATTTCTAGAAAGTTAAAGAATGCTCTAGCTACGTAGTTAAAAGTAGATAAAAAAGTAGCTTTTTAGCTCTTTCTTAGCTCTACACTCTTACTAATTATACTAGGTATTATAATATATAAGTTACTATTATTAATACTATAATACACTAGTTTAAACTAGTAGTAGAGAAAAACTTAGAGCTTTTTGTTAGTAGTAAGAAGGTTATTAATATACTTATAGTGTAGCTTCTTAAGCCTATAAGTCTAATAAGTAATTTCTAAATAATATATTAGTAGTGCTATAATAGTAAACTTCTAAACCTAAAACTTACTTCTTCTATATAGATAGCGCTAGATAGTTCTATAATTTCTAGTATACTTAATATAAGAGAGATATAGTATATTAAGGTTTATCTCTTCTAGTATAAGATTATTCTTATTTAAGTTACTATCTACTTTAAATCTATTAATAGCGCGTTACTTATATATAATTTTACTATTAGCTCTATAGCTTAGTATAGAGTTACTAAGAGAATTACTAAAAGAGCGCTTAGAAGGCTATCTACCTAAAGCTAAACTAAAGCTACTATTAAGAGCTATTATATACGCTATAGTAGTAGTATAGTACTAATATAGAGTATAATTAGAGTAGTTTAAGTATAGATAAAGTTGCGTAGAGAGAGTTATATAGGTACATAGTAGCAGCATATATATAGTAGTATATTATTATAAGTAGTCTAGAGAATCTCTATATAAGCCTATTTAGCTAACTATATCTTAGTAGCGTAAGTCTATAGACTATATATATAGCTACTATAACGCGTATGCTATAAGTATAGAGTTTTTCTAGTATTAGCTATAGTAGTGTTACTACGCGCTTACTATACTTATAAAATATTTACATAAAGAGGCTAATATAGTAGAACTACTCTATAATCTATTACTACTATTTTTAACTTATAAAAGTTGCGTAGTACTCTATCTCTAACGTTATAGTTAAGAATATTTAGCTTTATTCTTAAAGACTAGTTCTATACTAGGTACTTATTAGCTTATAATTATAGAATATATAGAGTTTTATAAGTACTATAGAGAGTATATAATAGGCTTAGGCTTTATCTAAGCCTTAGTAAAGTAGATAGAGCGAGGTTTACTAAGAGCTTTCTTTCTAAGAAATATAATATCTTTACTAACGCTTATTATAGCTACACTTTAAGGCTAATCTATAATATAATAGTATTAATAGTCTTTCTAGTAGTATAATAGTATAAATACTTATAAAATATTATATAAAAGAATAAGTAAAGTAAGTTTTAAAAGCTTTAATAATAGTATTTATAATAGTTTTAAGAATTGTTTATATAATAATTACTAAAACAGCTTAACTAAAAGCTTTCTTCTAAATAGTAGCTTTAGAAAAATTTATAAAAGCTTAAGTAAGTAGTTATATAATTTAATGTTAAAATATAATTAATATAGAAATAAAAGTAGTAAAGTAAGATAACTAGTAATAAAATTAACTCTAAACTAACTAATACTTTTAGAATATATAAAAGAAGTATAAGTAGAAATATTATTAAAAGCTTCTTTAATTAGTAAAGCTTTAGTATTAGATTTAAGCTACTATTTATACTTTAAATTAGTTCTTAAATTTCTTATTTATTACAAGTAGTAGAGTAAATATAAAAAATATATTTATAGTAGAAGTATAAATTTACTTACTAAATACTTAAGTAATTTATTACTAATAACTTATAGTTTAGTTATTTATAAGGTATTAAATATATAGAATTATATTATAACTTCTTTTACTAAAAGTAGATATTAGTATTTATAAAATAGTTACTTTACTAGCTTAAGATTAAAAAAGCTTTAACTACTATATAAGAAATAGTAGTACTAGAAGTCGAAGTTCTAGTCTACTTAATATTTATACTTCTAAATATAAACTTTTATACTTCTTAGAAATAAAGATTGTTATAATCTAGTAATAAAATCTAGTTTTTTTTTATACTAGCTTATACTGTAAAATTATTAGTAGATTAATAGAAAAGAAAATAACAAAATTAGTAGTAAAGTTAGCTTTATACTAACTAACACTAAAAGAGCTTAGAAAAAAATAATAGATATAGAGATAAGCTTATTAAGTATATTATAGTCAAGCTTTAGTATTAGATATTAGGTACTATATATACTCTAAATTAAGTTTAGAAATTCTAGATTTACTTAAACCTATATAATAAGAATAGAAATCTGGATAGGAATAGAAATATAAGTAGAAATCTAAATATAGATATAGATCGAAATTTTAATAGAAATAGAAAAAGAAATAGAAATCAAAAAAAAAAAAGATTTATAAAAAGAAATAGATATATAAATAGAAATAGAAATAGAAAAAATAATATCATAGAAAAATATATACATAGAGTTATTATTACATAGACTAAAGTTTTAATATTTTATTACTTTATAATCTATAGCTTAGTTAATTATAAGATATTGAGAGTATTTGATTCTTTAAAAATTCTTATATAAAGTATTTTAGTATATATAAAATAATTACTTTAGTAGTATAACTTTAAAGACTTAAAATATATTAGTAATAGTAGTACTTAGAATCTATAGTTTAGTCTATTTAATACTATATTTTAATCTTTCTAGAAAAATATTATTTTGTTTACTAAGAATAGAGCTTACTCTTTTGAAACTAGCTTATTAAAATCTAGTATTATTAGTTTACTAATAGATTAAAATAAACTAGCTTTAGCAAGTAAAAATAAAAGAATAAGAGTGTAAATAGTCGCAGAGAATAAGTAGTAATTAAAGCCTAGCTTATAGTTTTTTCTATAATAAATCGATTTTTAAGAATACTAAAAAATCTTAAGCTAGGTCTTCTAAAAGCTCTTAACCTAGATTCTCTAGTCTAAGTTAGAATAACTTACCTACGTACGCCTATTTAATATAGCTCTTAAGCTTACTAAAGCTATAAAGTGCTTTAGGCGCTTACTACTTTAAGTAGGTACTTAGCTAGTACTTTTATAATATACTAATACTTATATTTATATCTATACTTATCTACTATACGCTTACTTTATATCTTCTTTATATACTACTTTACGTACTATATTATATGTAATTACTCTATACTATATACATTATATTATTTTATATTATATTATATTCTATTATATTGTATTCTATTATGTTATATTATATTCTATTATATTATATTATAGTATATTATATTATAGTATACTATATTATATTATATTATATTATAGTATATTATATTATATTATATTATACTATATTATATTATATTATATTATATTATAGTATATTATATTATATTATATTATATTATATTATACTATATTATATCATACTATATCATACTATATTATATTATATCATACTATATCATACTATATTATATTATATTATATTATATTATATTATAATATATCATACTATATCATACTATATTATATTATATTATATTATATTATATTATATTATATTATATAGCCACTTTTATAGAGATACTATTACTATAATATAATAATACTCTACTATTTATATATAAATACTTATACTAACGCAATATCTAACTAATATAATATCTAACTAATATATTATACTACGCGTCTAATAAGTACTTAGATACTTAAGCATAATACTAAGCTATTCTAATTTCTTATAGACTTTACTTACGCCTTATAACCTAAGACTATCTTTTTTTTTACTTTACTCTATCTTTTATTCTTTAGATTAAGTTAATTTAGTATACGCTATACTAGCTTATTTGATTTTTAAAGCTCTACGCCTATAAAGAGAGTATAGGCTTTGATATACTATTAGTACTTGCTTACTTTTATACTTTATATATATATATATATATACTTTATATTTTAATATCTTTAATAAATATCTTTAATAACTTTATAAGCTCTATATTTAATAATAAGCTTATTCTTTTAGTATTTACTATCTTAACACTAATTAGTTTTAAACTAGTTACTATATTTCGATTTATAAGATCTACTATCTACAAGAGCTTAAATCTTTCTATACTTAATTAGCGACTATATATATATTAGTATATGCTCTACTTATCTAGCTTCTTGAAATATCTTATAGAAATTACTTATATTATTTTATTCTACTTTAAACTTTAGATAGAATATATCTAGATAGAAAATATCTCAAAATATATTCTTGTATAATAAATAACGTTTTTGTAAAGTATACTTTTTACTACTATACTCTTATAACTATACTCTTAATTATATTTATCTTTTTTAGCTTTTTAGCTACTATAGTTTACTATTTAACTTAAATTAAATTAAATCTCTACTACGTTCTAGCTATCTAACTTATAATTACTACTTTTACACTTTCTATTCTATTTGTAGCTACTATAATTATACTTACTATCTCTTTTTAGGTCTTCTAAAGCTATACTAGATAAAGTAATAAGAAATAAATTACTAAATTTATTAAAGAGCTATTAGTTCTATAAATACTTACTAATATTAAAAAGATAAATATAAAGCATTTAACTATATAAGTTATAAATTAAGCTAGCTATCTACGCTAAGAGCACTAAGTAAAAGAATAGAACTATTCTACTATATAATCTATATTTAAATACCTAATTAAATAATTACCTATTTCGAGATAGTACTTACTAAGTAAGCTATATATAGATAATAGCTTTAAGTCTTAATAAAGAGAGTAAAATATAGAAACTCTATTACTACTAGTATAATATCTTTCTTTTAGAAATAGTAATATAAAGAATGTTACTTATAGCTTTTATTATAGCTAATATTATAGTTCTTTAAGCTTTATATATATCTATAGCTAATTTTATAGTATAAAAGCTAAGAGTTAATAGCTATTTAAGTTTCTAAGAAATATACTAAAATGTACTAAATACTTATTTTCTTTTTCTAAGTTTCTAGCTAGCTTAGATAGTAATAGAGTTAAATAAGTTATTGTAATAAACTTTATAATCTATCTATCTTTACTACTAGACTTACTTATCTAGAGAATATTTAGCTATAAAGTATTTAAATATAAAATCTTTACATAAAACTTAGCGTATATTAAAAATACTTTTATATTTCTTTAACTTATCTAATAGAATATTTTATAGTATATTTCTAGAAACTTACTAATAGCGCTATTATTACTAATTTTACTAATAATACTAATAGGTAGTAAGCTTTCTTTTTTAAGATTAAGTAGACTAAAACAGTTCTAATACTACTATTTATTCTACTAGCGCTACTATTCTAAAACCTTTTTAAGTAGAGTATTAATATATAATAGATTTAGATTATATGTTTTATAATTTTACTTTAAAACTTTGCTATAAGAACTTGTTAATATACTTTATACTTGCGAAATAAAATATTAGAATTAGTAAAAGAATATTTATAAGGCTTACTATAAGTATAGTATTCTAAAAATAATATTAATAAAATTATATACGCAAGAAGTAAGATTAAAAGAAGCTCTTTTAGTAAGATTAGAGTTAGACTTAGAAGTAGTAATATATAATCTATAAAGCTTTAGAGCTATTAAGATACTTAAAAGGTTTTTTATTTAGAATTTAAAGTTAAAATAAGCTTTCTAGATAATATAGATACTAAAATTAAAAAGAACAAGCTTTAAGTAGATATTCTAGTAAAGAAAGTAAAGTATAAGCTAATATTAGACTAGAGCTATTTTCTTAGCCTAATAAAGATAGATAAGTAGATAAGTAGATGAATAGAAAAATATAGTAGAGGTAGTATAAAACTATAAATTTATAATAGAAATAAAGTATAGTAAGTAATAAAGTAGAATAATTATATAAAACTCTATATATATAAAGATTACTTTTTTTTTTATAGTTCTTTATTAATATATTTATATACTGCTAAGCTTCTAAAAACGTTTACTATCTATCTAACTATAAAGAATCTATTAAGATAAGAATCTCTTCTATATTTTTTATTAAGGCTAGCTAGTACTAAATACGTAATCTATAGATAACTTATATAATCTCTAGCGTATATCTTTAATAATTAGATTATGAATTCTAATAATAATTTATATTTTACTATAATTCTAAAAAAAAGAATTTCTCTAGCTTGATAATAAATTATATTAAAGTGTTAATATAGAGTAGGGTAATAAAATATAGTTAGTAACTTTATATAGTAATCTTAAGATGATTATATTTTTTGAATATTTTATACTTACTATATAGAACTATAAGTATTAATAAATTTCTCTCTCTAATATTTGCTATAAAAAGCTAAATAATAATAATATACTTATAGAGAGTAATAATAATGAAGAAGTCTTTAGTAGACTTAAAAGTAGACTTAAAAGTAGTAATAAGTAAGCTATAAGCTATAAAGCTAGAGAATTATAGAAATATCTTAAAAAGTGAATATAAAAGCTTTCTAAAATCAAGCTCTTAGTAGAGATCTTAGTGAAAAAAGTAAAAGTTAAAGTATAGTATAGTTTAGCCTTTCTTTTAGCTATAGAAGTAAATAGGTAGAAGTCTAGGTAGTATTATTAAACTTTAGATTTAGAATAATTTTTAATTAAAGGACTACAGAAAAATATAAAAAAAAAAACTTATATAGAAAAACTATAGTATAGAGAATAGTAGATTAGAAAAACTTATAAGAAGCTTTATTTATAGAGAAATTATTTTTTCTTTTTTTTTCTTTTTTTTTAAACTTTCTATCTTAAAGAACTTAATATTTTTAAGAACTTCTTATATCTCTATAAACTAGAAATACCTAGATACTACTCTCTAACTTAATACTAACTAAAATCTTTTTTAAATTATATAATTTTAACTTTATTACTACTATAAAGGCTACTATTATAGCTACTACTAAAGTAGCTACTTTTAGCGAGCTCTTTATAAATTACCTAATTATCTAGTAAGTAAAATCTACTACGTTAAGAAGAGATAGTAAGAGTAATTATAGTAGCTATAGATAGAATACAAAGTCTCATTATAGTAAGTATAAGTTAAGTAGCTAAAACATAATAAGTATTCTAAATTAATTTAAGTTATATTTTAAAGCGTAGTATCTAGAAAACTAAAGGAAAAAGAAAGAGTTAAAGAGTAAAAGGTAAGAGAGTAGTCTAGTTATAAGAAAGTGGTAGTAAAAAAGTATATATTATTTATAAAAACTTTAAGATAAAAAAAGTATTTTTAAAGATTTCTTAAAATTTCTTAATATTCAAAGTGTTAAATATAATAACACCTTCTTCTATTCTAGAACTAGTTATAACTAGTAAGTATTTTTATATTATATATATAGCTAGTAATAGATAGTATTAAAAGTATATCTAAAAAGAATTGTAAATTAATTAGACTTTAAATCTCTAAGCCTAGAGATAGTAGTATATAAAAAAGTAGCTAGTATTAGTAAAAAGAATAAGAAAAACAAGAAAGCTTTATTATTAAAGCTAGTACTAAGACTTAGAGAATCTATATATCTCTTTAAAGATATAAAGAATTAAGTAGATATATAGTATATATATATATAGCTACGTAGCGTAAGCTTATAAAAGAAAAGTAATATAGATAGTATAAAGAAAGCGTTTATAGTAGAGTAGAGTAAGCTACTAGAGTTATTGAGCTATAATATAAATATTAAAGTAAATCTAAAAGCTTACAAAACTAAGTTTATAGAGACGCTTAAGAACTAGAATAGTTTAGAGATATACTTTTACGTTACTCAAATCGCGTCTATAAGATATCTATAATATATTACTTAACTATTATATTAGTATAGGTAGTATTATAATATTACTAATAATAGTATTTCTATAGGAGTAGCTAAAGATAAAGCTATACTTAGTATATTAGTGTATATATAATATAATATAATATACTATAATATATATAGTATAGACTATAATAACTATAAGTAGCGTGTTAAGACAGTATAGTAAGAAATAAGACTAACGTAATTACGTAGTATATAAGATAGTACATAAAGTAGTGCGTAAAACAAATATATAGTAGATAAAAATAGATATAGGTATAGATATATTATAAAGATACTAGCTAGATAGCGCTATCTAAGATACTAGACGCTTAAGACGCTATATAGTCTTAGTAAGCTTAAGAGCTCTAGAGCTATGTTAAGTAGGCGTACGTAAGTAGGTTATTCTAACTTAGACTAAAGAGCTTAGATTAAAAGCTCTATACTACGTTAAATAAGCTTATAAAGAACTATTACTATAACTAGAGTATAATAATAAAAACTATAGTTCTTCTTAACTATATATAAGTATTATATACTACTATATATGTATATATACATATTACTTAATATAACTTTTAAGTTTAAGAATAAGCTAGTATTAGATAGATTTTATTATAAAAGATAGTTAGTAGTTACTATCTTTATAGTAGATAGGCTATTTATACTTATAAGTCTAAACTTATTTACTACTTAAAAGACTTTTCTTACTTTATTAAATATGCTAGTGCAGAAATAAAGGTATAACGTAGGTAAGTAACATAGTATATAATTATACTATAGATGTATTTTCTAAATACTTTATTTTATTATATATTATAGTATATAAATTCTTTTAAAAGTTTTAAAGATTGAAACTAAGCTATAAAGTTTATTTCTCTTAAGCTTTATACAAAAGTATAAAGGCGAAAAGCTAGAATTTAGCCTAGATACTATAGAGAATATAAGAATATAAGTATTATATACTATATATCTTTAGAAAAGTATTTAGAAGTTATATATATATTTTATTACTTTCTAAAAGCTTTATATAAAAGTAGAAGATAAAGAAAGCTATAACTGTAGAGAAATAGTAATAAATATCTAAGAACTTAAAGTTTTTAAGGCTATTACTAAAACAAAGCTATAAAGTAGTAATATATAGTAGTTTATAACTATTATTGTAACATATAATAAGTATTCTAAGTAAGTAGAAAAGTTTTATAAAAGAATTCTTTAAGAAGAGTCTTATACACGTATATATACTAGACTTTTATCTATAGTTAAAAAGTAAAACAGTCTATATTTAGTATTCTCTTTTTGTTTATTCTCTTTATTTACTATATCTTTTATATCTTCTAGATCTACCTCTATATCTATATCTTAAAATACTAGCCTCTAATAATAAGAATAATGTTAATAAAATTAATATATTAGACTACTTTTTAATATACTTTCTAATCTACTCTCTTTTTAAGATAGTACCTTTATTAGTTATCTTATAATATAAGTTAAAAGAGATTTATCTTAATATCTCTATAAAAGATATTAAAGTCTATATCTAAGTCTTAAAGAAGACAAAGCTTTACTTTCTCTACTTAGAACTTAGCTTTAATATTTATAAAAAGCTTAAATCTTATCTTGAAAATAAGATTCTTGGTATAAAAGTCTTAATTCCTAGTAGTCTCTTTAAAAACTTAATAGATACTAGTAGCTCTTTTAAGTATATAAAGTACTCTAAGACATAGTACTAATATTAGCTAGCTCTTAACTACGCTAGATAGTATAACTAGCTATTATTTACGTTAACTAACTTTATAAAATATATATTATTTACTTCTTAATACTATAACTAGATACTCTTAGTACTACTCTAGATAGCTAAGCTTCTTAAAGTCTTCTTCTAAGCTTATAATTAATAATAATAACTATAAATCTACAACTAGGCTAGTAATTTAAATAAAGTAGAAATTTTTTATAATAGAGTAGTACTAGCTTTCTTAATAAGCTTATAATAAAGTATATAATAGAGCTAATAAACTATAAAAGCGTTTATAGTTATATTAATATATTAGAGTACCTAGTAGAGAAGTATAGACGTTTTTAAGATTATTCTAGAGTATTTAAATTAGCGTATTAGAGTAGAGAATATATTGCTCTTTTATAGTGCTATAGACTTATTACTACTACTAATTCTAGAATTCTCTTAAGTATTCTAGTAATTATAACTATAATAAAAGTAGTAGTAGTAGCGCTTACTTTCAAGTAGAACTACGTAAAATATAGTAGTAACTAATACTTCTAAATATTATCTAAATAATATTAGTAGTAATAAATAAGTTAAATATATAATTATAAGTCTTTATTATTAAGTTATAAAAGAAAGAAAAGTAGTATAAGTAAGTAGTGAGAGATATTTAAGTTTAGGCTTATTTCTTATAGCTTAGAAGTTTTTTTATTTATTATTTATAATATAGTATAATATTATAAGATATAACGTCGTAGGCTCTATCTCTAAGGCTTAGAGAGATAAAAGACCTTTATAGTATAGTAGTATAAGTAGCTAAAAGCTCTAAAAGTTAAGATTACTAAGAGCTAAGCGCTAATAATAAAAAAATAAAAATTTATGAACTTTACTTTAGAGTAGTATTATAATAAGTAAAAGTAAATAGTTTTTTATATTCTTATAACGTATATACTTATAAAGCTACTAAAAAGTAAATAGTAAAACTTAGTATAAAAAACTATAGTAAAAGCTAAAGACTTATTAGTATAGGTAGAGAATAAGTAAGTCAGTAATAGTAAATATAGATAGTAAGTATAGTAGTTATATAATATAGCTAATATAGCTAAACTTATTAATAATTATACATAAAGTTTTTTTTAATTAAAGTCTATTAGTTTTGCTAGTTAAAGTATTCTTTTATTCTATATTACCTTAGTAATAATAGTTATAAATAAGACTTTACTTTATCTTTTTAATAAATAATAAAGTAGTATTAATATATATTAAATTCTTTTACATTGTAAAGCTAAAATCTAAATTCTCTAAACTAGTAGCGTTAAAATAGTGTCTAGAATACATCTATAGCTTCTAAGATAAGTAAGTTAGCTCTATATAAACAATAATAGTAATAAAGAAGTATAGCTAGTAGCTATAGCTAGTAACTATAGCTTATAACTATAGTATATAACTATAGCTATAGTTTAAGTCTTGTATATAAGGCTACTATAGAAAGTGTAGTAGTAAAATAGTATATAAAACTCTATTTAACTTTTATTTTAATTCTCTTATATGTACTAGCGCTTATTAAATAGTAAGACCTTTATTAGAAAGAACCTTTTTAATTAATACTAATAACTAAAGACATCTATCTTTCTTTATATATCTAGCGTAGCACTAGCTAATATTACGCTAGTCTCTAAGACTAGTATTTTATACTCTTTACTAGGCGTATAATTAAAAGCTATATACTAGACTAAATAAGTTATACTACTTTATAATACTATAGTAAAGTATAAGAAAAGAACTTTATACTATTTTAAACTATAGAAGCCTTTTATAAAAGTTTTTATATAAAGATAATAACTATAATAACTACTACTATAAAGTTTAGTATACTTTTTTATTTTTAGTACTTAAGTAATATACTAAGAGTAAAGAATTACTAGCGTAAAAAGTAGCTTAATACTTAGTATAACTATTTTAGAAACCTAGAAAGAAGTAAACTAAAGTTTATAAAGTAGTAGAAGAATACCTTTCTATATAACATAGACGCTAAACTTAAGGTATAGCTAAATAAGCTCTAAAAGTTTATTACTACCTTATAAAGAGATTAGTAGTAGTAGTATTTACTAGAGACCAAGAGTTAAATATAGCTAGCATTATAGAACTTTATAAGTTACTAGTATTACTTAGTTAGCTTAAGAGCTAAAATAATAGCTTATAATAGTTTATAATATATATATTAATAAGTATTATAATACTTAATATAATAAACAATATAATAGATATTATAAAGATACTATAGAAAAAAAAGTAATTAAGATGTAGCGCGCGCGTACGCGTATAATACTAGAGAATATAATAAGATAGATAATAATAGATATAGTAGACTACAGCGTAAGTACTACGTAAGGTATTGTAGAGTAATTATAATGTTGCTACTACTTCTTTTATTATTATTGTTAGAAAATAGAGAAAGTAATTAGCTAAGAATTTAAATAATATTATTACTTCTTAATTTAACTATATACCTATCTACGCGCGAATTTAAAACTATATGTAAGTAGTAAAGCGCTGTAAGAGCGTAATATATTAATATCTATAGTAATAAAGCTATAGTAAAATTATTAATAAAATATAAGTTACTAGTCTTAATAGTATTTATAAGCTTTAGATCTAGAGTAGTATTAAATTATAGTACTAAGAAAAACTATAAAGAACTATTATATATATAAACTATAGTATAGAAGGAAGCTACTAAATAAGAATTATAAAAACTTTATCTATAGAGAAAACTATTTTTTATCTTTCTTTTTTATTTTATGATTTTCTATCTTATGAACCTTTTTATATTCTTAAAGACTATTAGAATTAATGAACTATTAGTATATAGATACTACTCTTTTTTAACTTAGTATAAACTACTATTTATAAGAATTCTTAACTTTTACTTTATTACTACTATAAGGCCTTCTATTTTAGCTAATTCTAAGAAAGCTACTTTTACTAAGCTTTAAAAAATTTCTTTATAATCTTCTTTACAAAATCTACTATAGTAAATAAGGAAATTAGAAATAATAACTATTATAAGAATACAATGTTAGTTATAAAAACTATACTTCTTCTTAATAGAAAAATAGATTTTACACAACTACGTATATATATATATTACTAAGTATAACTTTTAAGCCTAGAAATAAACTAAGATTAGATAGACTTTTTTATAAGAAGTAATTAATAGTTAGTATTTTATTATATATATATTATTAATACTAATACGTCTAAATAGATTAACTACTAAACAAGTCTTTAAAGTATAGTAGTATCAGTAGCTAAAAGCTTTAAATTTAAATTACTAAAAGCTAACTACTAATACTAAATATATACAACTTACTAAATTATCTTATAGAGTAGTGATATAATAAATAAAGATGTAATGTTTTTTATATTTATTATTAAACATAGATTTACAACTCTATTTAGAGATAAATAGTAGATTCTAGTTTAGAAAATAGTATTAAGAGCTTAGAATCTATTAGCATAAATAAAAAGAAAGTACGTAAGTAATATAATTTTCGAAAATAGTTATAGTAGTTATAAAATATAGCTAAGATAAATATATTTTAAAACTAATTTTTTTTTAGCTAATTAGAGTATATAGAAAGCCTCTATAGCTTCTAAAATAGCTAAGTTAGCTCTATATAAGTGATTAGAGTAGTAAGAAAGTATAGCGAGGAACTAAACTCTATAAAAACTACTATAGTTTAAGCCTTATATATTAAACTACTTCTTTCTTATATGATAAGTATAGTAGTAAAATAGTATATAAAGTCTTGTCTTGTAGTAGAGATTTCTTCTTACTATCTATATAAGATTATATTATATATCTTATATAAAAGTTTAATATTAAGTAGATCTAATTTAACTAATACATAAATTTCTATTATAATATATTAGATAAGTTAAACTTATAAGCGTTTCTTTATTCTACTAAAAGTAGCTACTTCTAGGCTTTTAACTTCTTAATTCCTATAAAGTTCTATTCTTACTACGTAATTTAATTCTTTTTGAAAGTAGCTTTAAGAACTATAAATACTAGATATAAAAGTAATTACCTTTATAGTCTAGCTAACTTTTAGAATTCAGAAAAGTCTTTTCTTATAGCATTTAGCTTATACTTTCTAAGCGTAGCATCTATTACTTATAAGTTTATAGTTCTATAGCTAGCTTTATAATTCTTAGTTCTATTAAAAAATTGAAGAATTTAGTCTTATAAGATTACTTTAGGCTTAAATATTACTTAAGTTTAAGATTTTTAACTTTGTACTTCTTATACTATTATTCTTAAGATAATTACTAAGCTAGAATAGATATGTACTTTTTCTTTAATTTTAATTTATTAGTTTATAAAACATTTGAATAATATTCTACTTAGACTTCTAATTTATACCTTTTAAATAACAGTATATACAAAAGATCTTCGCTAGTAGCTTGTTCTCTTACTATATTAGTTATCAATGAAAATAGCTACTTTTTCTTGCTTTTTTACATTTCTTTTCTTTTTAGTACTTACTTTAGTACACTAGATTTTTTAATAATTTTACCTAAACTTAAGTTTATTATAGTAAAATAAAAGAATAGGATTTATAACTTAATCTATACAAAGAAGAATTACTACTTTAAAGCTTTAGTCTACTAGCTTATTAAGTGTTATATATTACTTTTTATAACTAGTAACTTTATAACTACTTTTAGTATTTATCTTTTTAACTTTTAGTTTTAGCGTAGAATCTAGTAAAGTAAGCTTAGTAGAAGATAGCTAGTTATTAGAAACGTCTAAAAGAGGTAGTAAGCGCAATTATAGTAGCTATAGATAAAATAAAAAGTGTAATTATTGTAAGTATAAGTTACGTAGCTAGAACATAGTAAGTATTCTAAATTAATTTAAGTTATATCTTAAAGCGTAGTAGCTAAGAAACTAATGTAAAAGAAAAAGCAAAAAAAGTAGTTAAGTTATAGAAGATTAGTAGTAGAGAAGTATATAGCGCGTTCATAAAATATTTAAAGTAAGAAAGTATTCTTAAATTTTTTTAAAATCTCTTAATATTTAGAAGTATTAAATAAACTATAAAAGAGTAATAAGATAACGTTTTTTTCTATTTTAAAGTAAGTTACAACTAGTAAGTATTCTTATATCATATATAGATATATAGAGCTAATAGTAGGTGGAGTTAGAAGCGTATCTAAAAAAGATTTAAAATAAGATAGACTTTAAGTCTTTAAACGCAGTAACTATATTATATAAGCTAGTAGCTAAAATTAATAAAGATAATAAGACTATAATAAGTGTTTTAAAGCTAGACTTAAAAGTAGCGCTTAAGCTATTTAACTAGCTTTGTAAGAATATATAAAGCTAAGTAAATATATAGCGTGTGTATATGTATAGCTATATAGCGTAGGCTAATAGAAGTAGAAACGTCTAATTAAATTCTAGTTTTATAGTTTATCTCTTTTGTAATAATAAAGCTCTAGTAGTATTAATTACACAAGCTAATTATTTTAGTTTAGTTATTAATTACGTTATGCTAAAAGATATATCTAGTATCTAATATCTTAAATATGTTCAATACGAGATAAATCAATAAGGATTTAAATTTATTTATAAAATGTTTTAGCTTACTATTATTAAGTATTTTAACTTATATAAATATAAGGTTTTTACTTAGCTTTCTATAAAACTTATCTTATTATAAATTTCTCTACTTAGAAATTATTTAATAAGTAGTAATTACCTAGTTTATTACTAGTACTTATTTATAATATTTAATAGAAGCTTAATAGCTAGTAAGATACTTACTATAGCTACTTAAATCTACTTTAAAGTCTTAATTATATTTTTAAGCTTTATAATAATATTAAATTAATTTATATAACAGCTATAAGAATGAATTAAATTTTTAGTTTATTATAGTAGAGTGTTAATACAGAGTAGAATAATAATATATAGTTAGTAACTCTATATAGTAATCTTAATATAGGTATATTTTCTAAACACTTTGTACTTACTATATATGCGTATAGAATTTAAAAAAACTCTTTCTATAACATTTACTATAGATATAGTAATTTAATAAAAGTAATAATAATTTTATACTTATAGAAAGTAATAGTAAAAGAGACTTCTCTAGTAGACTTAGAAGTAGACTTCGAGGTAGTAATAAAAAGGCTATAGAGCTGTAGAAAGGTTAAAATATTCTTAGCTCTAGAATTTGATATAGAAATAAGCGTTTTAGAGTATAGATACTAATAGTAATAATAAAAAGGTCTAAGTAGAATGAGTAGAAAGTAGAGCGTAGTACAATATTAAATAGAAGCCTTTCTATTACCTATAGAAGTAGATAGAAAACTATAGTAGAGGTAGCGCTAAACTATAGTATTATAAGTCTAGAGATATTTTATGTAGTTAAAATATAGTTTAGAGAATAGTAGCCTAAAAGAGATTATAAAAACCTTTTATATAAAGAATACTTTTCTTTATTATTTATCTTTCTTAATACATCTATATATATATAAAAATTTACTAATATATCTACTAAATATAAAGAACTTTCTATAATAAACTCTTCTTCTATACTTATAATAGAGGCTTTAGTTTTTATAATAGTAACTATCTAAAGTAATTAAATATGCTACTCTAGTATACTTTACTAGCTATATATATACTATATTTAACTTTTTAGTTCTTTTTAGAGACTCTAAAATAAGAAACTTATAAAATATAGCTTTCAGAATAAAGCTAAAAAAGAGCTTCTATTAGAATACTAAGAGGTAAATAAGAGAAATTACTACTAATAGAAAACGCCTTATAGCTTTATATATTATAGATATATACTATCTTACTTAAATAGTTTTTTTTTATATTATTTAGGTAATTATAGAGAAATAGTTAAATTAGCTTAGTATATTAAATAAAAAGCTAGTTAAGTTAATAAATACACTAGTAACTTAAGATAAGCTTAACTTAATTTAGAATATAGTACGTAATATTTTTCTTAGCTAGAGAGAGATAGCGCTTTACTAGCTATAAAAAGTAGTATATATATAGTATAGTATTAGACTACACTAATAAACGCGTAATAATAAAGAGAATAGATAGTTAGTATACTAGAGAATAGCGTAATATAGCTAATATAGCTAGGCTTTCAAGTAATTATATATAGAATATAGATTACTAGTAATTTTATAAATATTATATAGATATCTTAAGTTAGTTTATATTATAGAGCAAAAGACTAATCTCTAGCTATTGCGGCTAGATAATATATATACTCTAATACACTCTCTAGATTAGCTAGTAGTACTAGTCTAATCTACTTAGAAAGTAAATATATTTAACTTCTAGTAATACTAAGTCTTTCTATTATAAAATAGAATTTAATAGTAATAAGTAGGTAGCTAGACGAATATAATGTTAATCTAGACTTATTTTTCTTTTTACTATTTTGCCTAAGGTTATTTACCTAAGTAAGTAATCTAAGAAATATTACTTAGGTAATTAAAGCAGCTAAAGAGCTTATAACTGTTATAGAGAAAAACAACCAATCTCTATTCTCTATAGCTAGATAATGTATATACTCTAATAACTATAATATTAGTTATTTTATTACTTAGTAAACATCTATTTCTACTATGCTAATTCTGTAATAAACTTTATTCTAAAACTTAACGCTCTTACAATTAGAAAAGCTCTCGCTTTAAAAAAAAATCATAAACTTCTAGCTTAGGTAAAGATGTCTTTTCTTATATAGATATTTAAAGATTTAATTCTATAGAGGTATAGAATTTAAGAGATACTTTAAAATTTTAACTCTTATAAAAAAAAAGTTCTTATTAATCTAGTTCTAAAAAAACATTTTAGTATAGATATTCTTTAATTTATATAGATTTTTACTATTTCTCTATAATAACTTAGTATTTAAAACGTGAACATTCTTATAATGAGTATTATTATACTTATTCTATATTGAATAAATAGCTTAATAGTAAATAAATTATCTTAATAGATAGATTTACTTCTCTTAAGTTTAAGAACTAGATTTTCAAGTTACTATTTAAGCGCTTTAGCAGTTTTCAGTATATAATTAGAAATAGTAAGTATAGCTTCTATAGTTAATATAGCAATAGTACTCTACTCTATATCTTTTAATTAAATTTCGCTCTAATATAGTATTAATGTTTACTTAAAAAGTGAGTATTATAATAATTTATACAAAACACGTTACTAATAGTAATAAAATAAAACTTCTTTTAGTTACTATACTTTAAAGAGTATTAATTAATATAATTTATATAAAAAATTCGTACTTACTTAGTCTTTAATACAATCTACTAAAATTTTAAGAAAAGTGTTAGAGCTTTAAGATAGTTAATACTATTTTAAGATAACACTTTATTACTATAAATAGAACTAAGCTAATGTATCTTTAATATAAGCTGCTTATAAACTAAGAGACTTTATTAGTAGTTTTTATAATCTTAAATATAGTTTAGTAGAATTATAAACTATAAGTTATTTTTTAGCTTAAACTTCTTATCTATTTAATAATGTATATAGAACCTAGTATAGATATAAAGCTAATTACAGTCGTAAACACACAAGATAAACATAGAATAGTAGTAGACTTATAAGAGTAAAATCTTAGAAGTCTAAAGAAAAAAAAAAAAAAATAACTGTAAAGCTAAATTTTAAAGTCTAATAGTATACTTTAGCTTTATACTTTCTCTTAGTTTAATCTATGTAATAGTTATAGACGTAAATATTACTATACTATAAATTAAGATAAAGAAGCTTGTAGTTAGCTCTATATATCTAGTATTATTAAAACTACTTTTAGAATAACTAAAAAAATATGTTATTTTAAGATTTATAGATAATCTAGAGTACACTCTTCTTTAAGCTATATATTAACATAACTAGACTAGCTAGAATAAGATTCTAAGTAACTAGAAAAGCTAAGAACTCTTTCTATAACTACCTATCTTTAAAGTTTTAGTAAATAAGCATTAGCTAGCGCAATATAGATAGTTTCTAACTATACTAATAAGATCTACTATCTTTATCTTATAGCGTTCTATTTATATAATTAATTCTACTTTTATATTAAGACACTATTATATGTAGATAGATATATTACTAGTTAGTAATTTAAGTAGATAATAAATTTAATACTATCTTACTATATTCTACTTACTAAAAACGTCGTAGGTTATTTTTTCTACTAAGCTAACTTCTAGTAGCTAAAGTGTTATGTATTTTAGTATTATCTTACTAATATCTCTATTTTAAGAAGAAGAAGAGATAAGCTTTAAAATTATAATAAATTTTACAATAAAGAATGTATATTTACTAATTTAAAGCTATTTAAGATTAGAATTAGAAAAAGCTTTTCTATCTATATTATACTAAACGTTTAACTATAATAGTTAAGATTTTCTTTACATATCTTATACTTATAAAAGCTTCTAAAGTTTTACAAATTTTTGGGTATATATAAGTAAGATTCTATACTTAATAAGATAGCTCTCTAAATAAAGATAGTAAAATAAAAAGCTATAGCTTAGTTAGTTAGCTAGCTACTAGTAATTTACAAACTAGGGAATTACTAGATCTTATATAAAATAATTGAGCTTATATAGAGTATTCTAAACTTACCTATATAAGTTTTAAAATTTCTTCAAGCTTCTACTTCTTTTTACTTTTCTAATGTAGTATTATCTAGTACTATAAGTAGGTAGTAAAAGGCGTTTAAGTCTATTAGACTTAGTTTTAATAGCTTTAAAGTTTGTTTGTTTATTATTTATAGTATAGTATAATATTATAAGATATAACGTAGTAGGCTCTATCTCTAAGGTCTAGAGAGGATAATAATTATATATAATATACTTATTATAATCTATATTTAAAAAGAAAGAAAATAACCTATAGATCTATAGAGCTATAAAGCTTTAATACTACTATAAGATTCTTAATACTAAAGCTAAATAGAGAACTTACTTTATACTTTAATCTAGTTGTAATCTATTCACTATTAATAAATGACTTTAGATCTAATTTAAAATTCTTTTATAAAAATTTTAAACGAAAAGAAAAAAGTATTTTTAACTCTATTTCTATTATTTAATAATTATTTACTTGATAAATACTACTCAATAAGACTTATAAAGTCTACTTTTATCTTTTAATATAGATATTACTTATTATTACAACTAGAGAATAAGCTAAAAAAAGTTTAAATTTAATAGGAAACTATCAAAGGTATTATATAAGAAAAAAAAATTTAACATCTAATATTCTTTCTACTAAAGCTTCTATTTCAAATAACTAGAGAAATAATAAATTCTTAGCATTAAATTCAAATCGATAATATTAAGTGTTATACTATATGTACTAGCTATAATAGATTAGTTATACTTAGTATAGTTAATTAATAACAATGTTACAAAATCTTAATTTATATATTATAGTATATAGCATCTAGTACTTAAAGGTAAAGAAATTATTATATAGATAAGTTTAGAATATATAGATGTAGTTTAAAAATAGTACTTAGAAGCTTTATACTAAGAATAAACTAGTATATAAAGACATATTGTTATTATTCTATTATTCTTTTTAAATTGTAATTAGGAGTTTTACTTTAACTTTTTAGTTTAAGAATTACTTTCTTATACTCTAGACTTTTAATCTAGACTTTTTAGTCTAAGTTAATTAATCTATATAAATATAACTACTTAACTCTTAAGCTCTTAAGATTACTAAGACTATATTCTACTTCAAGCGTTAAATATCTTAAGTAGCTACTTAGCTAGTACCTCTGTAATATACTTATACTTATACTTATGCTTTTCTACTATATACTTACTTTACATAGTACTTTACGTATTATATATGTTATATTGTATTATACGTATATATTATTATACTTAGTATAGCTTTTAATTTAGCTACTTTTATAGAAATAGTATTACTAGTAATATTATAATACTATTATTATTACTACTTGTTATTCTCTATATACTATTAGCACTTACTTGCTTCTATACTCTATATATATATATACGTATCTTACGCTCTAATATTCTTAATAATCTTCTTAAATAACTTTATAAGCTCTATATTTAATAGTAAGCTTATTTCTCTAGTATTAGCTACCTTTACGCTTCTTCTTCTTATAATAGTTATAATATTTAGATTTAGAAGATCTACTACTTATAAAAGCTTATATCTTTCTAAATTTAATTAGTACTTATATATATAGTAGTATGTACTCTACTTACTTAGCTTCTTAAAATACTTTATAGAAATTATCTATCTTACTTTATTATACTTTATACTTTAAAAGAATATTTAGATAAAAGATATTTAAGAATGTATTCTCTTTATACTAAATAAATTTCTTTATAAGTACGCTTTTTACTACTAGACTTATATAACTATACTTCTTTTTTAGCTCTTTAGCTACTATAGTTTAATATATAACTTAGATTAGTCTGAGTCTCTACTACGTTCTAGCTACTTAACTTATAATTACTACTCTTATACTTTTTATTTTATTTATAGCTACTACATTTACGCTTACTATCTCTTCTACTACTTATTACTTTACTATAAAAATACTTATACTAATATAAGACTTAACTAATATATTATACTATAGTACCTAATTACCTTATTATAAGCTAATTTCTTTTAGTATTAGCTACTTATGTACTTTTTCTTTGTATTATAGTTACTCTATCTAGATATATAAATTATATTACTTATAAAAGCTTTAATTTTCTTCTACTTAATTAGCGTTTATATAAATTTAGTAGTATATACTCTACTTACTAAGCTACTTAAGATGTATTATAGAGATTCTCTAGAATATTTTACTTTATTAAACTTTATACTTTAAATAAAAGATATTTAAAGGTACATAATTTATTAACATATCTTCTTATACTAAATAAAAATCTTCTAACTATACTGTACGCTTTTACTACTATACTCTTATAACTATAGTTTTAATTAGCTTTTTCTCTCTTATCTCTTTAGCTACTATAGTTTAATATATAACTTAAGTTAACTTAAGATATTACTCTATTCTATCTACTTAACGTATACTTAGTTGCTATACTTACGCTTGATATTTTTTTTATACTCTTAAATATATTAGTATAACTAAGTTTTAATACTATATCTTACTATACAATCTTCAAATTCTATATAGTAGGATAACAGAAAGAAAAAGATATTAAAAAGGTTATCTTTTTTAAAGCTATACATCTAGATAACTCGACTAGCTGGAACTAGGTTCTAAGTATTTTAGAAAGCTAAGAACATTCTCTTTAAGTTAGTATACTAGAATCTATACTTACTAAGCTTTTAGCGCTAGTAAACCAGCGTTATAATAAGAGTAATAGAAAAACCTTACTTAAACTAGCTATATTTTTTAAACTAAGCTTAAAATTACTAATTTTTTTATTTGTTTTTATTCTTTGTACTTTTTTCTATCTAAAGTTATTCCTTCAAAATTCTAGAAGTTATTTTACAAGGAGTTATTAAAAGATATAATATAAAACTAAGAATAAAACTCTATCTTTGTTATATAATTTCTTACAAATATAAATACTTATATTATATATAGCTTAGACATTGAATTCTAGCTTTTTCTTTTCATTCTTAGCTAAGTTATAGTACTTTAAATTATACGATTCTTATACTATTAGGTTTCTATTTCTAGAAGCTTTTTTCTATACACTAGTAGTATATACTTAAATGAACTACTTATATTAGTAGATTTTAGTTTATTATTTAAAATTAGCTTTATACAGCTATTTTAATATTAATATAGTATGATAAAGTACTAAAAAAGAAATGTTACTATCTTAAGAATTAAACTATAATTTTAAGCTAGTATTATTTAACTTTCATTATTAAATATTGTTTTCTAAGATAAGTTTAACTAAGGTAAAAGTCTTTAAAGATAAAATATAAAATTATAATCTAGAAATTACTTATAATAGCTACTACTTATATATTTTAGTATAAGATTAGTAAAACTATATAAATTTTACTAAGATTAAAAAACTATACTTCTTAATACTGTCTAAATATACACTCTAATTTAAAGAGCTATATTTTTAAGCTAATCTCTAAGCTTATATATTATTGTCTAAAGGCTTACTAAGCTACACTACTAAATACCTTTAGATTAATTTACTTTCTTTTCTTTATTAACATTAGAAAGGTTTTTAGTCTAGCTAGTCTAATTATTTAGATATAGAGCTTTAAAAAAGAAAACTTTTATAATATCTCTTTCTTTTTGTTACTCTACTATAACCTTAAATATTACTCTACTTTAATAGACTTAATCTAATAATAAGTAGTAATATAAATTTATATTATTAAAAAATATATATTATGTAAATATGTTTATATAAATAATAGAGTACTTAGATATAACTTTAGACTAGATAACTATTCTAATATATAAGTAGATCTATAAGTTTAAGTACTTCTAGAATATATCTTAAATATATTACTATCTAGTAATACTTATATAACACTAGACTTAGAAGAATAGAAATATTTACTTATAGTAGTTAAGCTTAAAAGAAATTTATATATAGTTTTATTTTACTTTAAACTTTATTAAACTTTTTTGTAACTAAAGTATTTTTATTCTAAATTCTCTAATAAATTCTAAATATAGTTTTAGTTCTAGATTTTAAAGTAACACTTCTAGCTTCTATTTCTAATATATATTCGTTTTATATATATATAGAAGTCTTAAGTTCTTTAAAATGGTAAAGTAGTTAAAGGTTTATTTAGATTTATTTATAGTAGTAGTATAACTTTCTAGTAATACTTAGTATTCTTAAAATTCTTCTATAGTACTTTGAAGATTATTATATCTAATAAAACTAGTGTAGATATAAACTAGCTTTTAGAAGCTCTACTATCTGAATAAAGTCTTTTAAGTATACTTTATAAATTAAAATAATCTTTTCTTCACTTCTATACATTAAAATATAATAGTAAATTTTATAAATATTTTATTGTAACTACTTTCTTTCTTATCGAATATTAAGAAGTAGTATAAATAGGTCTCTAAATATAAGTTTATCTAGTATCTATATCTTATTATAGAAACTTCCAAATATTTAAAGAAAGGAATTGAATTACTAGTTATTAATCTTTCTTCTTTAGATTAGCTTTTAATATAGAATGATTAGCTTACTATAAAATCTTCTTTTTTCCTAATATAGTCTACTAAAATTACTAATTAGTTTACTAAATAATATTTTACAAAAAGTATTTAGAATAGATAAAATAAAGTAGTATTTTTCAGTAATAGTTTTAGAAGACTACTATTCTAGCTACGTTTTTAGAAAGGTTATATAAAAACTCTATAAGTAGATAGTATATTATAGTAGCTCTAGGTAATCTATACTTATTAGATAGTATTAGTTTACTTAATAATCTATTCTTTTTAATTTTCTCTATCTATTTTTACTTTTTCTAAGTACTCTAATAAACGCTCTACGCTAGTATTATAAGAGAAGGTTATACTTAATATATTATAGTTAGATTAGGTTCTTTTATTCTTTATATACTGTGTAGTCTTAATAAGCTATTAAGTGCTAGCTCTGCGTTATATATAATACGCGTAATTTACTCTCCTATATATTCTCTCTTCTTAAGAGCTTCGCTTTATTAAGTAACTATACTAATATATGTAATACTTAATTATATATAATTAATTCTTACCTACTTTAATAGTTGATTATAGCTATAAGCTAGTTTAAAACTCTATCTTACTTTTTTTTAACTCTAACTAAGTTATCTTACTAATTTATATTTATAAGAAAATCTTAGCTACTTTTACTAGCTTATTAAGACTTGTAAAAGACTTTTATAGCTAGCTATATCTTAGCTTAGTTTATTCTAATAGTAAATATAAGAGATATATTTACGCGTTCTTATTATTTTTCTCCACTATTTCTTATTTTTAAGTTTCTTAGCTTTAACTATATAGCTAGACCTTTTCTATTTTATTAAGATCTGTATTACTATATAAATAGTAAAAAAAAAGTTAAAAAAAAAACTAAAGTTTAGAAAGAACTAGTAATCTATTAAAGCTAGAGTAGACTCTCTTACTAGAGAGCTTTTAGTCTTCTAACTCTAAACTTAGCGCTAGCTACTACTTTAACTAATATTCTATCTTAGCTTAACGCGTTAGTAAACTTCTCTAAAGTACTTTACGCCTACTTAACTATACTTTTTACCTAACTAAAGCTTATTCTTCAGCTTTAATAAAGTAGTGTTTATAGTAAAATATACTATAATAAGTATATAGTAGTAAAGTAGAAGCGCTAAGTATAAGAAGCTTTTAATAATTAAAGCTACTATCTAAATAAGTCTCTAAGTAGACTATACTCTTAATAGAGAAGCTACTATTATTTTTAAGCTACTATTTAAATAAGTCTCTATATAGGTTACTATAACACTAGAGAAGCTACTATCTTTAATAACGCGGCTACTATTATATTGAAGCTACTATTTAAACAAGTCTCTAAGTAAGTTACTATAATACTAGAGAAGCTACTACTTATTATATCTAAGCTACTATTATATCTAAGCTACTATTATATCTAAGCTACTATTATATCTAAGCTGCTATTATATCTAAGCTACTATTATATCTAAGCTACTATTTAAATAAGTTTCTAAAGAAGTTACTATATTACTAAAGAAGCTACTATCTTTAATAAAGAAGCTACTATTATGTTAAAGCGACTATTTAAATAAGTCTCTTAGTAGGTTATTAACCTATAGCGCTACTAGCTCTAATGACTTAATAGCTCTACTCTAAGTACTTAAAGTAAATAATATACTTAGTAATTTTACTTCTATAAGTTTACTTATCTTAAATACTTCTAAAAGATTTTATAAATAATATTTACTATAATATAACTACGCGTGCTTAATAATATTATAGTTATAGTCTAGTAAACTCTACTTTTATTATATCTACTATTTTACTACTTCATAGGTATTTAGTAATATAGCGCTTATATATCTATTAAGACTAGATAGATACTATAATTAAGTAAGATAAGAATTTCTTTTACTATTTCCTATGCGTTTATAAAAGTCTTTTCAGTAGTTATATACACTTTTATATTTTAGTTCTTACTTTTTCTCTAGAAGTATATAAACTACTTATCTAGTGTTTTTTTTTTACTTTATTACTCTATCTTTTTCTAACTCTTTCTATTCTATACTATTACTTACTTATTAAGCGCTTCTTTTATTATCTCTATACTATATTTTTGATTAATAAAACCACTTTTATAATCTCTAGTCTTTATCTTAATACTTTATATAAGAGTAGTAGTAGTAGTAGTAGTAGTAGTAGCAGTAGTAGTAAAAAGCTTTTTAGTAGTAGTTATAGTAGTAATACTAGTTTTATAGCTTCTTCTACTCTAAAGAGAAAGTCTCTAGTTATAGTACTAATAAGAATAAGTAAGTACTTTTATATATTATTAAGTACTATCTAGCTAATATTCTTTTAGTTACTATTTTTTCTATAATAACTACTAATAGTAGTTTTACTTATAATATAGCTAACACTTTAACTACTTATTTACGCGCTAACCTTTCTAAATAGTAAATTTAGTATAACTAGTAGTTGCTTTTAAATTACTCTCTATACTACTAGCGCAAACTCTAGTAACTTTGTATTTATCTTTTTTTACTATTAAGATTATAGTTATACTCTAGATACTAATAGTAATATAACTAATCTTTTAAAGCTTACTACTTTAGCTAAGATATAGAAGTTCTCTAAGTAGGCTATAAAGAATAGTATTAATACTAGTAGTAATATTAAGTTTTATAAAAACTATTCATAGCTTTTCTTCTATACTTTATTATTAACGTCTACTATTATACAGCTTTAGATACTATTAATAATACTAACTACGCTTATAATAACTATTAATATAAAAGTTAGACTTATACTTTAGTTCTAGATTGTAATAGAAAGATGCTTTTAAGTAGTTACTATATAGTATACTAAGTTAAAGATAAGCGCTTATAATCTTTTAGTAAGTTCTTTCTATAACTTATTAAAGCTTACGCTAACTTATTACTTTTACTAAAACTAGTCTAGACTACTATAGCTATTATAATCTCTAAAGCTACTAAATATACTATTTTTTCTAAGTAAGCTAATAAAAGGTAATAATTTCTTTAAAGGTTAAATTAAGTTTTTTACTAACTTTCTATTTACTAGTAGTATAGCTACTTTTTACACTTTTAAAAGAAGAATATACTCTAACAAGATTACTAATCTTACTGATACTATCTGCTAGACTTCTAATACTATAGCTATAGCCTTATTAAGATCTTCTAAAGCTAGGTCTTTTATAACTTTTAATAATAATACTTAGTGTTATTAGTCTACTACTACTTAGAATATATATACTTAAATAGAGAATTATCTTTAAGAAATAGCTTATAATTTTTTAAGTATTACTTTAGCTATAAATAAAAAGTAAGCTTTTTACTAATTAGCTTTAGATACTAACTATACTATTAGTAGACTTTAGTTTACCTAAAAAGATAGTTAGTATAAATTCTTTAGTATAAAGCGTCTAGAGCTTAATATTACTTACGTATCTAGTATTAGTACTTACTAGAGTATTAAAACTAATAGTAGCCTAAGTAGATTTTCTAAGTCTATAGTTTTTATACTTAGCTTTTTAATTATACTAGCTAATAGTAAGGCTTTAAATATGCTATTAGCTTAAGCTATTAGTTTTTATATACTTTAAAACTATACTTCTTTTTTTAGAGAAGAATAGTAATTATAATAAATTATATATAGATTTATATAACTCTAAATTCATTAAGTCTACTTCTAGATATTAACTTTTTCTTACTTATAACTCTAGCTCTTCTATAGATACTTCTTTTAGTTCTTTAGCTTAGTTTTAAGCTACTGTTTTTTTTTCACTTTTATAGTTCTTTTATATAAACTATCTATTAAACTAGCTTCTTTTCTAAACTTTTATCTACTAATCTTACTATAACTTATACTAGTCTCTCTAAGCTATTATATTATACTTTAGTAAGCTCTTCTAAGTATATATTATAGTTATAGAGATAGAAGTAGATAAGCACTAGGTTTTATAAAAGACTAATAGCTATATTAAGTATAATAATACCTAGTCTATTAGAATAAAAAGAGCGCTAAGAAATATATAACCTACTTTAAAGTCTTATATGTATTATATATATTAGCGTTATTAGCTATAAAAGAAATTCTTAGAAATTCTACTTAGCCTTACTACGTTCTAGCTTCTAGAACTTACTAAGACTTATTAAGACTTATAAGACTATAAAGTTATCTTAAGTATATAGTTTAGACACTAAACTTTTATAGCTTAGTATATTTAACTTTATATAAGACTCTAGTATTTAATCTAAGAATTATACTTCTTTCTTAAACTTTTTATAATATTATATTATTTTACTAAATATACTATTACACTCTTATACTATTATATTAATCTACTAATTATACTAGTACACTAAACTACTCTACCTTACTTACTTACTCTCTAAGAACTAACTCTTAGGTTCTCTTAGAATAACCTTTATAGTATAACTTTGTTAACCTTCATAACTTCTTAAACTTTTATCTTTTCTTACTTAACATCTTTATTAGCTTTACTACTTCTAGTTCTAGTAGTTTTTTTAGTTTTCTCTAATATAGTACTTATTTTTCTCTTTAATAGATTAATTCCTTTTATAGTAGTTTATTTTATAGTATACTCTAGTCTGTATTTACTTTCTCTAAAGAATTTAGTACTACTTTCTAGAATTTATATTTTTTATTCTTTTATTAGCGTTTAGCTTACTAAGAAGTATACTTTGTTAGTCTATTAAAGTATAGTAATATAAGCAAAGTATTTCTACCTACTAATAATAAAAATAGAAAAAAGAAAAAGAAGTAGCGTACTTAGTATAATTACTATAACTATATTTTTATTTTATACTTATTTTAGATTTAGAAGCTTATAGTAAAAAGCTATTAGATAATTTTCTAGTTCTAGGTCTAAAAGCTTACTAAGTCTATTAGTAGTGTTTATAAGAGTCTTATTTTTTTTCTCTTCTACTTTTTCTTATAGAATTCTAATAACTTAAGAAAACCTTATAAAATATATAACTACTACTTACTACTTTATACTTATCTATCTTATTAACTACTTTTTGTTCTTTTTTTGTTTTAGCTAACTCCTAGCTAAACTTCTTCTTACTTGCTTTATCTTTAAGCTTATTATACTTTGTAAATCAATCTTAGTTATCATTTTTATATAAAAAATATACTTTAATCATTTTTAATTTAGAAAGCTACTAAGATTTCCTATATAGTTATATAAAGCTTTTAGACTAGATTTTTTAAATAGCTTTAAGTTATTTTTAAAGGTAAGTAACGCGTTTGTATTTATTAATTTCTATAAAATAAACCTCTTTAAGTAGTCTTTAGTAAAGATACTTTTAAGTAGTATACTATTAAGTTCTTAAATAAAGTAATTTATCTTATCTATAATTCTTATAATATAAAAAAAGCTTTTTTAGTAAAGTTAGAGCTTTTAAAATTATAATATATTAATATGTAAAAAAGTATTATAAAGTAAGATTCGGTTTCTAGATTCTATTAAGATAACGCGTTTGTTTACTTAGTTATTAAACTACTATGTACTAATCTTTTAAGAAAATATAGTTCTATTAACTACTTTCTAAAGCTAGTTATTTTAGTATTTAAACTACTTAGCCTAAAGCATAATAAGGTTAGTATTATCTCTAACATTAGTCTACTAAAGTATCTACTATATAGAGATAAAAAGCTCTACTAGTAGAAAATATTGATAGCTTATTATTAAGTAAGCTAGTGTCTCTTTTATTAAGCGCTCTATTATATCTCTATTTATCTATAGAGTTAAGTATAGATTAGATACTTAATTCTTTTTTATCTTATAAAGTATATGAGTAAGTTTTTTATAGTTACGCTTTATAAAACTTTAAGTCTATAGATTAAAAATAGTTATAATAACTTAGTTAACTTTATATAGCTTATATATATCTTTTATAAATTTTTTATTTTTATTACTTTTATTTATAGAAATCTTAATAGAGATATACTCTATTTAGTAAAGACATTCTGCTCTAGAAACTTAGCTACTTTAGTAGATAAGTTTTTTACTAAAGTGTAAGCTTCTAGATACTTTAATACATAATTTCTAGCTATAATTAAGTACTTCTTTCTAGCTAAGTATATAAATATATTAATAATATCTACTATAATCTACTTTTATAGCTTATTAAGTTTTTATACAAAGTAGAGTCTCTTATTAAAGTACTATACTAAGTAGAATTAGTATTATAGATAGCTATATATAAACGCTTTAATGTTATTTAACATATAAGACTAGAAGTACTAGTACTATACTTTACGCTAAGTACTGTTATATTTATAGTAGTTTAACTTATAATATATTACTATAATAAAGGTACCTTAGTTTTTAGAAATATTAACTACTTATCTTAATAGCTTATAGAAGATAGAGTAAATGTATAATACATTCTTAATAACTTTAAACTTTCTACTCTACTATCTTAGCTTATATACTTCTAGATATAATAAGTTACTAAAGTTTTATAAAGTTAGAAGCTAGATTATAATATTATAAAAGTACTTAGTTTATAAGTACTTTTATGCTTGTATTAGTTATATAAAAAGCGTATTATAAGTTCTAATAATAAGTAGAGTTACTAGATAGGATTAATACTTTAAGCTAGTATTTAATAAACTCTTCTATATTATTGTTAGACTTCTAGAGTAGAAACTATTTTTTTATCTTCAGTCTCTAAGAAAGAGTATTTATAACTATATTTTTCTTACTTTTAATATAGTAAACTTTAAACTTCTGTATATTAAGTAGTATAAGCTATTTTATAATTAAAACTTTAAATTATATAGTAGTAAAACTAGTAAAACTAGTAATATAATAATAGACTAAATAGCTATTAGGCTTAAGAGTTAGTGCGCTAGAGAAAGCTAGGTCTAAATAGCGTTTAGATAAGAACAACAACTACATATATATATATAATATAATTAACTATATTAAGTAACTATTCTAATAGAGATACTATAAATCTCTCTACCATATTAAGTTAGTAGTACTATAGTTAAGCTAGTCTACTAGCGTTTAACTATTAGTTTCTATAATAAAACCTATACTATAGATTGGAAAGTAAAATTTTTTTAGAGTAAGAAGTATAGCTTTATACTTACACTTACTAGAGTTTAAGTTTTTCTTAGTAACTATCTAAATATTTAACTTATATTATTTAAAGTATTAATATTGTATTAAGTTTTTTTACTATAATAATATACTTTAGTCTTTCTTACTACTATTAATAGTAATAATAGGAAGTTTTAAGAGTTTATAGTAATTAATTAATATTAGTACTAGAGCTTAAGTAATATAGTATTTTAGATTACTTACAGCTATAGTAGCTTTCATCATATAAAAAAAATACTATTTTTATAATATAAATTAAAGAGAGCTAATACTCTCTTAGTAAAGCTTTCTATCTAGATATAATAGTATATATAAATATTCTTAGTAAAGAAATAAATAAGCTACTTAGGAATTTTTGAAACTTTCTTTTACGCTAAACAGTATCTATACTTATTTATAATATACTTTATAACTTCTATACTATTAAAGCACTAATTACTCTTAAATCTAGAAATAGTAGTACTAGCTATTTTAAAATTTCTTAGAACATTATTAATATTAATAATGTACTTTCTAATAAACCTTTAAATCCTTAATTTAAGATGTTCTTTGTTATAATTGTTCTTTAGCTTATTTACTATAACATTATCTATATATAGTATATAAATGTATAGAATTAAATTTCATAAAACCTTTATTACTACTTATATAAACGTAGTAATAGAGTTACTTATACTCATTATTAGAATATATTACTATAGAAAGCTATAGCTAGGAATAAAAAAGACTATAGGTAGTCTTACTAACTTATAAAGCTCTACTTAGTTATAACTTAAAAAGAAGTTAATTAGTAATATAAGTTAATAGCTAGTAAACTCTTTAGAAAACTTATTTAGATTAAAACAAAATCAGTATTATAAATAGTTACTTTATTTATCTTTTTAGTATCATTAATTAAATAGTTTCTCTAGTATTTTCTTTCTAACTAAGAACTAAAAATTACTATATAGACTATTACTATACTTAAGAGTACTTTAATTTTGATATTTTTAAATTATCTTACTAACTTTAGCTCTAAGTTTTCTTAGAATATAAAAATTACCTTTCTTCTATACTTTGTAAAAAAAAGTATTAATTTAAACTAGTAGTATAATATCTAGGTAAATATAGCTAAATTTTAGAAAATTAAAGCTTAGAGTAGCTTTATAATTAAAAAAAAAACTTTAATAAGTATAGCTCTTTTATATAGTAATAGCTGTAGAGCTATTTTTATTTTATTTAAGTACTTAGGCGTAATACATAACTCTTTTAGAAAAGTAGCTATATAGTTCTTAATAAACTACTAGAACTATCTTTAGTCTTAATCTAGATTAGGTAGCTATTAAGCTTTTATATATTACTACTAATCTAACTATTTTTTCTATAGTATAAAGTATAATAGTAGAGTTAAAGACTAGTTATACTTTCTCATTCTTATACTTATATATATTTTTACTCTAAAGTAGACTTCTATAGTAGCTTTAGCTTTAATATCTTTCTATATCTAGTCTACTTTTAAGAGCTAGTAAGTCTTAGTCTAGTAAAGATAGGCTAAGTTTGAAAGTATTTTATTAACTTTATTTTTAAGATTTAGGTTTACTATAATAACTAGAACTTTTTTATAATTTTTAATTATAAGTTTCTCTTTTTTAAAATACTTAATAGTATCTTAAAAGCTATAGCTAATATAAATAAACTTATTAAGTATATAAAGAAGATTTTATTCAATGTTCTTATAAAGAGAAGCGTAGAGGTCTAGTTATATAGTCTTTTCTAGAGAAATATAGATACGCTCTACTACTACTTACTATACTTGTTTAATCTTAGTTAATTTTAGAGCTTATTAAACCTATATAATCTACTTAATTATATCATCTAATAGCTTATTAGCTTTATAAGTAACTTTATATTAGCTAGTACTAGCTATTAGTTAAAGCTACTTTATATTATTTATTTTTTAGCCTTTAGTATAGAGAAAGGTACTAAAACTAATAATAATATTTCTAGTAGCTACTAGAGCTTACTAAATTATACTTAGAAAAGACTTAAAGGTACTCTTAGTAGCCTATATAGAGAAGAATACTATTACTATAGATATAAAAGTAATAATAAAGTTTACTACTTATGTAATCTTTAGTTAAATTATATATAGTTCTACTTTTTAATTTAAATAAGATAAGAGTTTAGTACTATTAATAGTTATTAGTACTCTTAGGTAGTTATAGTATATACATTTAAAACTATATATTTTGATATACTTACGTTACTCTAAGATTATATAACTATTATTATAATTATTACTATTATATATAGAAATACTAATAAACTTATAAATATAGAGCTAATAAAATATAAATAAGCTATCTAATTGTTTATTAGAGTAGATAGCGCGTAATCTAGCTTAAGTAATTAATATATTAGTTACTTTAATGAAAAAGTACTTAGAGTAGCTAACGATAAAGTTATGAAGCTAAAGATTAATTAGCTTCTTTAATAATTTATTAGAACTAGTATTATTAGAAAGAGCTAGAAGATCTCTAGTCTAGTAAAAGAGCTTACTAAAGCGCTTCTAGATCTCTAGTAGAAGCATAAATAGGTTATTAAATATCACTAATATAAAAGTTCTAAAAACATATAATACTATTATATTTAGATTAGCTACTAAGAAGTTAAGAAGCTAGAGGTTCTTAAGTAAGTTTTTAGAAGACTTATCTATTTTAGAGTAATTTATTATATCTATATTATTATTAGAGAAGATTAGATTAAAAATATACTAGTTATTAATTTTATTTATATTATTTTATACTACTAAAGTAAAATCTAATAAATTTTCAAGAGTAATATTTTATATAATATTAAAAGCTAATTAGTTAGAATTAGTATACTTTATACTACTAACTTAAAAAATTTCTTTTAGAGTCAGTCTATTAGGAGCTACTTTTTAAAAAGCTTCAATAACGACTTTTAGTAACTTAAGACTAAAAACTTTAAAAAAGTTGCTTGTAATTATTATATTACTAGTAGCTCTAATAAAGTCTTAGACTAAAAGCTTACAAAAGTTTATTAAGGTAAGTAAGTCTAGTCTTAATTACGGCTATTATAACTAAAGTAACACAAGAAAGAAATATACTCTTACTAGCAAAAACTAATACAATCTTAAAAAAAAAAAAAAAAAAAAAACTAAGTAAGTTTATAACTAAGTATCTATTACGCTATATTTACATCTTAATACTCTCTACTACTAACTATATTATAGACTTACTTTTATTAGTATAAACTTTATCTAATAGTCTTTTTATAGTTCTCTAGTAGAAGCGCTTATTAAGCCTAATATTTATCTAGTAATTACGCACTAGCGCTTTCTTATCTAAGTATAAAGTAGTTAGATATTTTTTCTTATAATAGATACAGTGAATAATAGATTTATAAAGTTTACTATTATATACTTAGTTATTATATATTTAGTTACTTGTAAAAGCGTATTTTAACTAATTATTTAAGCTTAGATAGCTATTTTTAATACTATACTAGTCTAAGAAAGCAATTAACAAGCTAAGCTTAATTCTAATATAACTATTACTAGCGTAGATGTTACCTCTTTAAGAATATCAGGGTCTAAAGAAAAGTTAGATTCTTTTAGTTATTAAGAAAAAGTTATAAAGTTTATTTTATTGAGATTAATCTTTAGAAACATTTTATTAAAGTTGTTTATCTTATCTTATATCGATATATATCTAAGTAGTATCTAAACTTTTTATTTACTTTAAGAATAAGTACTTATAGTCAGAAAAGATTAAAGAAGTATTTAGATAAATTTCAAATAAAAGAAAGTAAATAGCTATACTAAACTTAATAAAGCTCTAAACTTTCTTTATAGTAGTTCTATTATTTAAGTTTTTCTAGTAAAAAAAAAACTAAACTTTAAAATTATAGCTTTATAAAAGAATATCTTACTAAAATACTTTTTAATTTTATTATACTAAAAGTTAAGAGAGCTATAAATAGAGATCTTAAACTTACTTAGAATTTCATCAAAGTAAATTTTATTAAAGCTTTTTACTAAGTAAAAGCTTTTTTAATTACTAGTTACTATACTTAAATTTAATTAATAAGTAAACTAAGATTGAAAGCTATCTAAGTAGCTCTACAAAGAGAGATTTAGTATAATAAAGTAGACTTAGTACTAAACTCTTAATAAGTTCTCTATTTTCTTTTACTAGACTTTATTCTAGGCTCTAAAACACTTTTTAAGAAGATTCTAAACTAAAGTCTAGTTCTTATTTTTCTTAGCTTTATTAAACTCTAGTATACTAAATTTTATAATATTATATTTAATCTAGTTAAAATAGTTAGAAAGGCGTAAAAATATCTCTTTTATAGTCCACTAGTAAAAGAAAGCTTACTTATTAATATTCTTAAGAAATTATATTATGTTTTTACTATTAGAAATACGTAATAAATTTATAAAAAAGTAAGGTTTATTAATATAAGTATAGCTCTTAAATTTAGTATTAATACCTAGAGTAATCATCTATATTATCTTCTATATATTAATATTATAAAATATCTTCTTCTTATCTCTTACTTATATATTAGAGCTAGTTTCTATATCTAAAATTCTAGTAGTATTAATAGACTTGTTAGTATTTATAATATTACTTATAGTTATAGCTTATAAAGTATAAAAAGACTTAGAGATTTTAGCATTCTAGTAAGAAGCTATTACGCAACTATAGAAGTAGGCTTAGTTAATAAAAGATTAGAAAATAATAGCTACTATTATAGATATAGTAGAACTTAATAGTATATTAGTTACTAGATACTTATAATAGTATTCTATAGTATATATTAGTTCTTCTTTTTATAGTGTCCTTTTAGCTAAAGCCTTAATAAAACTAGAATATACTCTAATACTTTATTAAGGCTATTTCTACGCTTAGCGCCTATAGATATAGTTCTACTAGAATCTAAATTTAAATTTTTATTCTATATTAGCGTTTTATTAGCTTATCATTTTACTATAGTATTTTTCTAAAAGCTATAGCTATAATATACTCTATATATAGCTTTATATAGAGTCTATTTCTTTATTAAGACTATTTAGAACTTATAGATTACTACGCCTAATACTATTCTATTCTTACTACTTCTTTATAATAGTTTTTATAAGTATATTTCTAATATTTACCTTTCTAAAGTAATATTTTTAAAACTATAGTTCTACTTATTTTACTTTTAGAGTACTATTCTATATTTATATTATAGTTCTAATAAGCTTTTAGAGATTACGTACTAAGTAATAATATATTTATAACTATATAAAAGTCTTAGCTACTAGAGTATAATTATACATTATACTATAGTCTTAATAGACTATTAGACTATATAAACATATTACTACTAAATTATTACGCTAAATATCTTTCTTAACTATTCTAAAGTATAAACTTATAGATTTTTTAGTTATATATTAGTTACTATTTGTAAAAGAAAGTTATTTTTAATATATTATAGTTAGATTAACTACTTTTATTCTTTACATACTACGTAGATTTTATAAGCTATTAAGCGCTAGCTCTATGTAATATATAATATGTATAATCTACTCTACTATAGTATATAATAGCTATTTTAATTTCTATAGATAAAGCTATCTACAGTCTAATCTTATATAAAAAGTTTCAAGTATAGATAGTAGAAATAAGTAATTAGAACAGTTTGCTTTAAAGTAAGAGAGTAATACTAGTAATATAATATCTATTCTAATCTTTTATAACAATAAACTATAGCTTAAGAAGAATATCTTTCTAAATAGTAGTAAAGTACTTATAAACTTAGCTATAATAGAGAACTATAAAAGTTCTTAGTCTACTTATAAGAAGCTTTTATAGTAGTATAATAGTATTAGTAGTTTAAAAACATAATTTAGAATGTAAAGTAAAATAAGCTTTAAAAGCTCTTATAATAGTGTATATAATAACTACTAGAATAGTCTAATAAAAGATTTCTTTTTAGTACTAGCTTTATAGTTATATATTAAACTTCTAGTAATTAATATAACATATAAGAAAGATATATTTAATATAAGTATAAAAGTAGTAAAGTAATATAACTAGTACTAGTAAGTTTTTTAAACTTACTACAGTAGAGTAATAAAAAGATAGAGAAAGTTAAAAGGTTATAGTTTTTAAAGCTATATATCTAAAAACTGCGACTAGCTAGAACTAAGATTTTTAGTATCTTAGAAAACTAAGAACTTTCTCCTTAAGTAAGAGCCTTTAAAATGTTACTTTGTAAGCTTACACTAGCGTAACATTAGTAGTATTTAAGTATACTAAAAGGCTTTGCTTATTTTATTCTATATATTTTTATTTATAGTATTAATTTAGCTAAAATTTAAATATACTATTTTATATACTCTTATCTATTACTAGTTTAAGTTAGAAATTATTCTACTTATACTTACAATAGTTGGATTGAAAAGTTATTTTTTAAGCTTTTTATATTATAAGCGAGCTAAATCTAGTAACTAGTACTTAGTATACTAACTTTTAGCTCTCTCTACTTCTTTATAATACTTAAAAAAGCTTTTAGTATAGTTATTTCTTAATTCTTATAGTTTTACTACCTACTCTTTTAAAATAGTAGTAGAAAATAAATCTACTACTTTCTTACTAGCTTTTACGCCTAAAAAGCTAGTAGGCCTTTTACTAGCTTATTTTATAATAAACTTTAGATACTTTTTATAAAATTTAGTTTTAGGCTATAAGTAGAATACTTAAATAGAGGAATTCTTTTTCTTCTAAACTAATAGTAAATAGCTAGAGTTTTATAGTTCTTAGAGTTATTTTACTAAATTTCTACTCTAGATAGAAAACAATTTTAGCTTTAAAAACAGAAAAAGATTTTTTAAAAATAATTAGAATTAACTAAGTTATAGTTATTTAAAGTTTAAATATAAAAAAAGCTTTCTTACCTCTTTTAAAAAGAGGTTTAACTATAAAAGTTAGAACTTATCTTATATATCCTATATTTGTAAAGCTTCTAGAGTTTTATAAAGTCTTACTTATATATAGCTTAGATCTTCTACTTATCTAGATAGCTCTCTAAATAGAGATAGTAATATTATAGGCTATAATCTAGTTAGTAAGCTAGCTATAAGTAATCTAAAAAACTAGAATAACACTAGACTTTCTAGAGAATAAGCTAGGTTATTTAGATTTTTTTGAAATCACTTATATTAGTTATAGAAACTTATTAAGGCGTATTTCTCTTATTTTTTCTCTTAGTACTAGACCTATACTATATAAAAAACTTACTTAATAATATAACTTTTTAAAGTTTATATATTTTAGTTTTTTTATAGTTTTTTTAGTATATTTACTTTCAAATAAAGTTTTTTCTTTATTTAAAAGCTGCTTTTTCTTAGTAATAGAAATAGAGTATTTCTCTACTTTTAGTAAGTATTATAAAGATTTAGTAAAGAAGTCTAAACTATTTTTTATTAATATATATTAATCTATTTTTTTAAATTTATATTTTAGGTCTTTATTTAATACGCTAGTAGCTTTTTTAAAAACCTTTAAAGGCTAGCCTAGTTTAGGCTTAGAAAGAGTAGTAGAACTATATTTTTTCTTTTTAATATATTATAAGACGTTTATAATAGATTCAAGAAAACCTTTCTAGTATAGTACTAATAGTACTAGTAGAGTATTATTATAAAGATAGAGTTTAAATTTATTTTTTGAATTTTAAAGGTTCTACTAAAATAAAGAGAATATAGAAAAGAGAAAAATTAATATTAAGAAGAAGAAAATATATAGAATGAGACTAAACAAAGCTTATGTAGTTTTAGTAGCTTTTTATAGCGTACTTTTTTCATTAAGTTTTTAAAAAATCTTACAGATAACAAACTATTATTAAGATTTTACTTATATAAATATTATATAATCTAGTATTATATAGTTTCTTTTTAGAAGTTGTTCTATAGTATTCAAAAAGTTATAGCTAGATTAAACTAAGTTTTTTTTTCTCTACATTTAACGTTACTTTTCTTCTTACATCTACTTACTAAGTAAACTTTAAGAGACGCTTACTTAAAGAGAAAGTTCTTAGCTTTCTAGAATACTATAAATGTTAGTTCTAGCTAGTCTAGTTGTCTACATATATAGCTTTAAAAAGTATAATTTTTTAAATATTTTTTTCTTTTTATTACTCTACTATAATACTAAAAAATCTTTTTAACAAAGTATATATTAGAATACAATTATAAGCTTATTTAAAATATATATCTTTACTATTAAATATAAGCTAGTATTTCTATCTCTAATAAGTTTTAAATTCTTAATTTATTATAAGTAGTAAAATAATAATTAAAAGGATATATATAGTAAGAATATAACTATACTTACTAAACATTTTAGTATTTCTTATTAAATAAACTATATTCCAGTTAGTTACAAGCTATTAAACTTAATTGTTATAATATAGTTTTTTTATTATAAATAAATATTAGTATTTATAAAATAGTTACTTCACTAGCGTAAGCTTTTAAAGCTTTTACTACTAAACTAAAGATAATAGTACTAAAGGTTTTAGTCTTAGTCTATCTAACATTTATACTTCTATAGTAGAGAGATTAGTAGTATATTTATTAAAATAGATACTTAATATAATTAATTATATTATATATATAACTATTATTATTATTATCGTCTAACTACTATTTAGACTTTACTTTTCTAAATATACTAACTCTTAAGCTTAATAGCTATTTAGCTTATTATTATATTACTAGTCTTACTACTATATCTCTTATATACTTAAGAGTAAAGTCTTCTTTTTTTTAAAGATTAAAAAACATAATAGCTTATAAATTTTCACTTCTACTTGTTATATTACTAGGTTTTAGTTATATAATCTAAATATACTATACACTAAACTTCTACTTAGAAATGTAGATATAAAATCTTTTTAGTCTATTTTTACTTAAGTGTATTTTTTTTACAGCTCTTTTTATTTTAATTTAATTTCTTCTACTTACTTATAGTGTCTTTCTTTATTTTTCTAGTATCTTTTAATACTTATTTTAATAACTTTTTATATTAGTAGCTAATAATCTCTTAGGCTTAAATTTATATTTTTTTATAATTTTAACTTTTACTCTTCTATAGTAGCTATTTATTAAGCCTTTAACTTCTTATAACATAAGCTTTTTTTCCAATAGCTAGTAATTATATGTATAGATATTATTATTATTCTTATCTAAATACTATTTTGATCTAGCTTTCTCTAATGTATTAACTTTTAAGTCTAACAGCTATTTAGTCTATTATAATATTACTAGTTTTACTACTATACTTTTAAATATAAGCTTCTATACTCTATAAAAATATACTTTCTTAGGTACTAGTAATAAACTTTACTTCTCTTAGACTAGCTTATACTATAAGATTCTTAGTTTACTAATAAGTTCTTATTTTCTTAAACTAGATACTATATCTTTAGTTATACTTTTACTTTTAAGTATATTAGTATCTTAAGTCTAATTTAGAGTTGTTTTTATAGTAAAAGGATATTAAATAATATTAAAAAGTCTAAAAAGACTCTAAGCTAGCTCTTTTAGAGCTACTAGGTAATTATAATATTAATTTAGAATATATTACTATTAGTAATAAGTTTATTACTAGTCTATATTATAGATTAACTCTAGACTTACCTATATAATATTGTATTCTAGACTATAGATAGAAATAAGTAGAAATAATATAATATATAGTAATATAAATACTACTAAAAGAACTACTATATTTATTTTCTATTAAATATAACTATAACGTTTTCTCTATTCTTTAATTACTATAATATAATAATTATCTCTTATACTTTTAATAGCTTTAGTAGAACTTTAATACTACTACTATCTATATAATAGTAATTACTAACTAAAAATAACTTATAAATACTTTTTTATTTTTATTTTATTTCTTATTACTTTTTTTAAATTTTTTTTTAATATAGTCTACTACTAGTAAATATAACTTTTTATTATCTTACTTAAATATAGCTTTAATTTTATTTTAATTATATATATAGTAAAATAAAATAAATAGTATTTCTACTCTAAAAAGAGTACTTAATTATAATTAGTATACTAAGAATAAGCTTTTTTAGAATTTTAGTAATATATATATCTTTAGCTACTATATAATTTATAATATTAAGATTTAGCTTATAAAAGAACTACTCTATTTTATTAGTTAGATTTTTAAATATAAAGTCTTAGTAAAAAATAATAGTAATGTCTTTCTACTTTAAGTACTTATACAAGATATATATAAAGTAATAACTATTAATAGATTTAGTAGTTAGTATATTATTAGTAAAGTAGGCTTCAAGAGTATATGTAATAGTAGTAGTTATAAAAATAATAATAAAGATTATAAGATTTAATAAAATACTATCTTTTATAATAATTTTAAAAGAACTTATAAAGTAATAACAAAGTAAATTAATAGAGCTCTAGTAAGTAAAATAATATACTTAGTTAGAGATTAGTTTTATTCTTATATTTACTTAAAAAAACTTGTAAATTATTTAATATACTTACGTAATATTTGGTATTAGATTTAAGCTAATTATATCTTTAATTAATTTTTAGATTTATAAGAGTAACTTATAAAGTAGAGAAGGTATGCTTTTACTATAATTTTAGTATATATATTAAAACTAGAAATTTTAAAAATATATTACTTTATTAGTTATAAGCTAATAAGTATCTATAATTATATTATAATCCTCTTAAAAATTAGTATTAAAATTCTTTTATAAAGTACTTTAGTATTAAAATAGCTTTATAGCTAGCTTAAATTTAATAGCTTTAACTACTTTAAAAATAGTAGCACTAAAACTCTAAGCTATAGCTTATTTACTTCTAAAAGTAGAAAAAACCTTAAGTTATATATTTTTTTGTATACTAGTAATAGACCTTACTTTTTTAGAACTAGTTTATAGGCTATAGAATTATTAGTTTACTAATAAACTATTGAGTATATAAAGATAGGTAGTGTTACGTCTAGAACTTGTAGTAGACATATTTCAGGCTCTTATTAAGAGTAGTGGAGAGAACCTATGTTATAGAGCAAATGTCTCTGCCAAGTGCGTTTTATGCGAAAAGGGCCGCGACGTTGCACAAACAGGATAGGGCTTTTTGCTGCGTTCATTTCCACATGTGTTCACCGTACCTCTCGCGTGGTGGGTATCATAGAACAACATTGCGTTATCGCAGTCATTATCGTCTCCGTGAGTGGAATGTTGCAACGTTTACCTTGGCGGCACCAGCGCGATCAACGCGACATTACGACACCTGAGCACCGCCACCGTTCGTCACCGATGGAAGACGAGAATAAGTTCATCTTTTGTTCAGGAGCCCTCAAAAACAAAGAAAGGCTCTAGACCAGCAGCACGACGTCTGTCGCACCGTGCGCGAATGCTCAGGCTCAGC
>Ga0265780_10000731_pt1 | contig 49683 bp, 31 predicted proteins | sample P1T30metagenome_FD_192432 | JGI IMG/M metagenome (GOLD analysis project Ga0265780, IMG submission 192432) | Plant litter microbial communities from East Loma Ridge, Irvine, California - P1 T30 | ecosystem: Environmental > Terrestrial > Plant litter > Unclassified | place: USA: California... | reverse complement strand
GCATCTGGAACACCACTAAGCCTTACGGTATGAAGTGTGCGATGCCCCGAAACAGGGATTTCGCAGTCGATATGCTTCTCTTCAGAAACCTTAACCTCGACAATGGGACTTCAAAGGTCTGGACGTCACTCCCATGTCTATACGGCTAGGACAATGACAAGGCGAGTCTTAAGCACGAGGTAGGTGACATAGACCTGCTTGTCCGCACTTTTCTCAGACGTAGTCATCACGGGCGAGAATACACTATCGCACAGACTCTTTTCTTGTATATTTCAGCACATTCTAGCTGAAATTCGAGCTCTTGTCGTTGCGATCAATTGAATCTTAGGCTCTGAGGGTCGCAGGGACAGCAATGATCGCCACAATGTCGACAACTAACAACAGCCTCCACTGGACTCAGCGCGTCGCGCTCATCCGCAGTAGTCTCCATTCCGCGAGCCGGAGTGGCGACTTCACATTCTTCAAGAGTCTACAGGCGGCTGCAATGCTGGAAGGTACCAACCATGTAGCGGTCCTTTCTGCCGAGATGGGCGACGATGTCGACTTGTTACTCGCAGCCATGGACAATCTGAACGCTGGGCTTGCATACGTACACCAAGACGTGTTCCAGAAAGTCTACGAGGCGCTAAAGCACTCCATGAAGGAAGAGGGAGACGGAGATGCCACTATCGAGAGCAAAAGGGCCAGACTCTATGTTGACATCACGATGCAACGCAACATCGCCGACCTTGCCATCGACAAAATGACCAATTCGGCGGTGGCCTTGATCAACAACCAGTCTGAGACCTTCCAGGAGTCGGCTGCCAACGTCTGGATCACCGGCGCCACGATCATTGCAGACTGCATCGAAATCTCTCTCAAGGAAATGCTTGCCCTAGACACGAAGATGAACGACTTCATCCGCGTCGAGGAGAGCTTCAACATTGTCAAAGCCTCCGTCGTCTCCGCCGTCACGGGCCTGAAGGGTGTTTTCTGGCTCATGGATACTAGCTACCCTTCGTATCCTATCGACGCCAAATCCTCAGCCTCCACCCGCAGCGCCAGTTTCGCTTCTGCCGGCGCAGGCATGTTCCGTCGCCTGTCCACAGCTTTCGCCCCAGCCTCCGGAGCAAGCGCAACCTCCTCTCGTAGATCATCCATCTCCTCCCAAGCAGCGAACCTAAACTTGCAAGCCCATCGCGCAAACTCGTTCTCTTCGACCGGTGCCGGCCCGACTTCTACACCAGTGTATCGCACACCCAACTACGTTCGCAACTCGGTTTCCACGGGCTGTCCGACAAGCATGCCCGCAAACTTCGAAGCTTTCCGTCGCAATCTTTCGACGATCCCGCCTACGCCTGCTGCGAACGATGACAACAAGGATCCATTCGACATGGATGAGGTGCCGCCTGTCCCTGACATGCCGGCTCTTCCAGCGCTGACTACCGTGCCGAACGAGCCGATGGGGGAGAAGCAGGGTTTGATGGGGATGGTTTGATGCTTACTCTATGTTTTCACGATGCCTTTACGTTCTTATCACTTGTATGACCAATGACAAACGGACTTGAAATTCTACGTTCTGGATATCAATCATTTACCTGCGAGGAACGAGCGATCAGTTCGATGTCTTTTTGGAGCCTTGAGAATTAGACGGCTAGTTGACTGTATTGATTCATTCTACAATGCACTCGTCTAGATCTAGCCGAGTCGGACCGCTGAGGTGCATATTCTTAGTCACTTGTGTCTCCTCGAAGTTGTTTTGTCCTCGAGTGTTTAATGCACTCGTACAGATCCAATCCGGCGGGACCACTGAGAACCCTTTCTTGATGCCTAGTAAACGCATGCTTATTGAACTGACGACCTTTCTTCCACCGGTTGCCACTGTTCATCTTCCACGCACTGCCAAGTCTCATTGGGACCGTATACTATTTCATTCCCTGCTCGAAGCTTTTGGGCCGCTTGATAACAAGCCACATCACACGGCATGTTCATCTTTGGATCACCAATCGCGAACACTTTCTCCCATCCGGACTGTGCCTTCCACTCCCATCTCTCCGCGGCAAACTCATCGCCAACCCGCAACACGCCCTGACAGAACTGTCCAAGCCTAACAACCATCCCTCGAGACCGTCTCGCGGCATGCTCATGCTGCAGAACACAGCACGCAAGCACCGATTGGGCGGAGAGCGAACGGTCCACAAGCGAATCTCGATCACCCCCCACGACAGATTTCCTTTCCGAACCACACTCAACGACCCTCACCCCACGTCTCTCAAGATCCCGCGCAAACCCCTCGAGGACATCCCGCGAAGGCTCAGGGACATGCTCGACTTCCGTCTCGCGCCAGCCTTCAACGTACGCCGTCTCCTTCCCCGTGGCCGGATTCACCATCGAGCCCTTCTCCAACGCGATGCCAGTCTCAGGATCCTCGGGCAGCATTTCAGCTTGATCGACCACGGACTCGGGGTCAGCGAGGAAGCGGGAGTCGATAGTGTGTTGCCAGCGAGCTAGAGTCTTGCCCGTTGCTTCGTCCTTGCTGGATTCAGAGCGGCCGGCGAAAGCCCAATCGATGTGGGAGGAGAGGGATGAACTTCCTGCTTCTTTCAAGATCCGGATGTCGACAAAGAACCTCTCCCTAGACGTGAGGACTTCTGTGGATGTGGGCTCGGATGGCGGGTCCGGGAGCCATTGGATGAAGGCTCGGGTTGAGATGCTGGGCGGTGATGATGTTTTCGTGTCGGGTCTTTTGAGATTGGCGATTACGGTGTGCATTTTCTCGAGTTGTGTAAGCTTAGGTATGTAACAGTGTCTAAGGTATTGTGATGTTGGTGGTGCGAGGAAGCAGAACGAACTACATGTACACGAATTGAATGTGGCGTTCCAGTGTTGTCGACAAGTTCTCCACACCTCTGCGTGGCACCTTCCATTTGCAGCTTGAGAGTGTTTCACTGGTGCCAGCATGTTTGTGGTATACTAAAGCCGCTGGTACCGCCGCTTACGAATTTGTGATCTATTGAGAGGACTGTGATCGTTCCCCCAAAATCACAGATATCTCACTGGCCAGGTGTAAAACTCGATGACGAAAGTCGCTGGTACCACCTGATTGTAAGGAATCCCATCGAATCGAAAATGCGTAGTAAGTGTGCTCATCAAGCGTTTGGACATTCTCTATCTTCCAATACTACACGCTATGCATTGCTCCGATTTCCGCTTTTGATAAACTTCACATAAGGTCGTGTCTCGGGTCGATCGATTGATCGAATGTCCCCTTTCAAGCACCAGCCTTCATCGCCTCAAGTCTTCCACTGCCCCTGCTGCTGAAAATCGCCATGATACCGAACCCCACGTAGAACAGCGCCAAGGGATACGCGACCAGGCCTCTCATCTCCGTCATTCTGCCCACACTGCAGAACATGCCCGAGCTAGAGTATGTGCACCATGCAATCGCCAAGCTGACCAGACAGTAGCCGAATAGCGAGTCTAGAGGCAGCAGCACGCCAATGAGCGATGCAAAGACTAGAGGGAGGAGGCAGTAGCCGAGGACGGAGCTGGAACGACCGATTGTAAGTGTCGAAGAGAGGTGGGAGCCGTAACCGCCGTGTGCATCTTGTTGTGCTTGGTTTACTTCTTCTCGCGTGAGAGCTGGGGACATCATGGAGAAGACGAAGTTGAGACTGATGGCGCCGAGGACAGCGAGACCGCAGACGTAGCCGAACCAGAGCTTGCCGGACTGATGTGTTGTCAGTATGAGAGTGCTTGGACTCGAACGAAGTTCGCAATGGACTCACCAATAAAAGGAACGTTCCGAACAGAGCGCAGAAGAGGAATGGACCCGCCAAGTCGGAGTCGTCCATGATGTGCTGATCAATTCTCGCAACGGGGTTCAGCACGGCAAGCGTCTGTTATAACAACATTCATCAGTCCACGATCTTTCAAAGCTTGACCAATGCAATGATCCTACCTTTGTCCGGATGTGGTGGAAGTTCACTCCAAGCTCTTCCAATAAAGGCGGCTCTCCCTCGTAACCTTCTGTTCCAAACGCCGCTATCCATCCTGTTCTGAGACCGCTCTGCCCTGTGCCCATTTGTCCCGATACGCCAGGCTGTCCAGGGAATGCGCCGAAGCCATAGTTTGCGCTCGAGGAACCGTAGCTCGAGGGGTAAGCGCTGCCTTGAGGTGCAGCACCGTAGGCCGCTTGGAAAGGTGTGCTGTGTCCAGATACGGGCTGGTTCGAGTATGATGATTGGTAGAAGTTGAGGTTGTTCTGGGCATTGTAAGCGCTCTGGTCGGGTTGTGGCTGATATCCGTAGGAAGCCATGGTGGTGGCCTGGAGTCGATGTCGGGATTTGGAGTTGCTGTAAGGGAGTGTCGATGGTGCTGAGGGAAAAGACGCGGGGTTGTAAAGGCAGGACAGTGACAAATGAACGAAATCGCGGTGAGTGTTGGTTGTATTAAGGGAAGGTGTCGGGGTGATATAATTGGCACGGTCGATTATTGGGTGTTGCTCTTGTGAGGTGACACGCAGCCAGATTCGCGGAACCTCCCCGCTTCACATGCATGAATCTAAGGTCGTCGTCCTCTGCTCTCGTATATAGGTACATGTATCATGTTCTCTATACAAACCATTCGTCTCATTATTTGATTGGCCTTGCACACGCTTTCAAATGCCCCCATTGGAGCTCGTTTGGTTCCAATAAATACTCGAGACCTTTCTCCATGAACTCTCGAGCAAAGTTCACAGCATGTTTCCACAGCAGATCGTCAGTATTCCAGGATTGTCAAGACCAGATGAATATGATGAGCCCAGCGACCGGTAATCGACTTTCCAAGAAATTGTCGGTCACCACGAATCTCCGACACTCGGATGACCAATGATCTTTTTGTAGTCTGACTCCCATGGCTTGTTTTATTGTTCTGATCAAAGCCACGATCAACCCAAACCCTAACCCTCCGGATGTCATGATCATTCAATCAGATTTGAAGACGGCACGAGTGTCTCCGCGTGGCGGAGAAGGCGGCGGGGAATTGTTTGAGCACGGTCTATCTCGATGGTCGATGAAGTGATGTCGAGTCGCGTGTTGCTGGCCTCAGCTCTTCAGATGCGGTTCATGAGTGAAGTTTGAGCGGCTTTGGAGCAGTCACGGGATGTGGACGTCGTCGCGATTTGGAGCCGATAAAGTGACGATCTTTCGATGTGGGGGAAACATGATTATTGGAGGGGCATGTGCCTCGAGTCTGTCTTGACTGAACCTCTTCACTCACTTTCAACCTCTTCACTTGCAACAACAAACCTGTGCCAATCTACTGCACTAGAACCATACCTTCAAACCTATCTACTACTGGCACACCACTCCATCAAAACCGAAATCCGTTCAGCAACACCGCCAGCATGGAAGTCCCAACCAAGACCTCGCTCGCAGACATCTACCCCGAAGACGCACTACAGTCGCAGACGACACGATGGAACAACCTTCTCTCGACCTTCAAAGATACTTACGGCAAGTCTGCAGACTTTGTTAGCAGAAGTCCCGGTAGAGTGAACATCATTGGCGAGGTGAATACCTACTGATTGAACGATCCTCGAACGAACAACATGAAAACTAACAGTCGCATAGCACATTGACTACTCCCTGTATGAAGTCCTGCCCATGGCCGTCACCGCAGATGTCCTACTCGCCGTCTCCGTCCACCCCAAAGAATCCGGCCCCAGCACGATCCGCCTCAACAACGTCCACTCACAAAAGTTCAAGACCAAGACATTCGAGATCCCCGAGCACGGCGACGTCGAGATCGACTCGTCAGCCCTCGAATGGACAAACTACTTCAAGTCGGGTCTCCTCGGCGCGACGAAGCTTCTCCGGGAAAAGAGCAAGGAGTTCAAGCAGAGCGTGGGGATGGACATCCTGGCCGACGGCAACGTGCCCTCTGGCGGCGGACTGTCTAGTTCTGCCGCTTTCGTCTGCGCATCCTCTCTGGCAGTCATGAAAGCCAACGGCGAGGACAAGGTTGACAAGAAGGAGCTGGTCGAGGTCGCGATCGTCTCCGAGCGAGCTGTCGGTGTCAACTCTGGCGGCATGGACCAGGCGGCCTCCGTCTTCCCTCTACAAGGCCAGGCCCTCTACGTGAGCTTCGTGCCCGAACTCTCCGCAAAGAACGTCTCCCTTCCCGAACTATCCTCACCCTTGGTCTTCGTCATCGCGCAATCGTTCGTCGCAGCAGACAAGCACACCACCGGCCCCGTCTGCTACAACCTCCGCGTAGTCGAATGCACCCTCGCAGCGCTCGTTCTCAGTAAGATCTCCGGCCTCAAAACCCTCCCCTCGGACGCCGGCCCTCTGGGAAAATCCCTGCGCGGCTTCCACGACGCCTACTTCCAAGAAAAGGAGGGCGTAGCAGACAACCACAAAGTCACCGCCGCCGAATTCCAAGCCCAGCTCGAAGACCTCGTCGCCAAGGTCGACCACTACCTCCCGCAAGAGGAAGGCTACACCCGCGAGCAAATCAGCCAAATCACCGGCGTCTCAATCCCGGATCTCGAAAAGGAGTACATGACCAAATTCCCCATCCGCGGCGAGCGCTTCATGATCCGCCAGCGCGCCCTGCACGTCTTCGGCGAGGCCATCCGCGTGCTGAAGTTCATGGACCTGCTCGCCTCGCCCCCCGCGCAGAGCGAGGAAGAGACAAAGACCCTGCTGCAGAACCTCGGAGCGCTGCTCAACGAGACGCAGGAATCATGCCGTGACATCTACGATTGCTCTTGCCCCGAGATTGACGAGTTGTGCTCTCTGGCTCGCTCGGCGGGCGCTTACGGCAGTCGTTTGACGGGCGCGGGCTGGGGCGGCTGCTCGGTGCATCTTGTGCCGGTGGACAAGGTCGAGGCTGTCAAGGAGAAGTGGACGAGCGAGTACTACAAGAAGAGGTTCCCTGACATTACCGAGGAGAAGCTGAGCGAGGCGATTGTTGTGAGCAAACCTGGCAGTGGAGGCTGTGTGTTTGAGGTTAACGGGAGGGAGAGCTTGTAGGGTTTATCGTCTTTTGAAGAAACGGCATGCCTGAGAGTGTGTGATGTTGTTGGATACGAATTGTGCATGAATGAGATTCACGAACATGGAAATGGAAAACGACCGGGCAGGTTGCGCCGGTGGTGTAAATACGATCTTTCATCTTCTTCCTCGTCGTCAAGTGTCATTACCGCCGATAGAGGAGAAGTTCTCTACTTGATCTCAGACCAGCCCTTATCCGCCTTGCCTCCCTCCGCCATCACACTATGCCCCTCTTTCTTCCCCTCCGCAGCAGCATCCAAACAAGCCTTGCCGAAGATCTGCACAAACGCCTCGACGTCCTCGAATGTGTTGTACAGAGGCGCGGGCGCAACCCTGATCACATCCGGCTTCCTCTCATCAACCACAACGCCCTCCTCCTCCAACCTCACCAACACAGCCTCCAGCAACCCAGGATTCAGCTGCACGCTCAGCTGCGCGCCCCTCTCCCTCGGATCCGCCGGCGTGATGATACTATAACACTCGCTCGCCACACTCTGCTTCAGCCCTTCCTCCAACGCCCCCGTCAGTTTCAAACTCCGTTCCCTCAGAGCTTGCATCGAAGTCTGCTTGAAGACGTCCAGACTGGCCCGCAGAGCGGTCGTGTCTGCCACGCTGGGGTTGCTGAGCTGGAAGCCGCCCGCGCCGTTGATCGGCTCGAAGGAGTTTGCCATTGCGAAGCGCGAGGACTTGCTCGAGCCCCACCAGCCCGCTAGGCGGGGGCGGGAGAAGTGGGCGTCGCGGACAAAGGCGCCTCCTATGGATCCCGGGCCTGCGTTCAGGTACTTGTAGCTGCACCAGGCTGCGAAGTCGACGTTCCAGTCGTGGAGGTGGAGGGGCACGTTGCCGACGGCGTGGGCTAGGTCCCAGCCGACTAGGATCCCGTGGCTTTGCGCGTGGGCGGTGATGCGGGGGATGTCGAACAATTGGCCCGTGTAGTATTGGATTCCGGGCAGGAGGAGGACGGCGGCTGTGGAGGCGTGGGCGTCGATTGCGGCGAGGATGTGTTCGGTGGAGAGGAGAGGGGATTCTTCCGGGGCGGGCGGGTCGATCAGCACCATTGCGTCTTCGGGGGCGAGGTTGTGGTGGCGGATTTGCGATTCGACGGCGTAGTGGTCCGAGGGGAAGGCCTTGCCTTCGAGGATGATTTTGTAGCGGTTCGCGTCAGGGCGGTAGAAGGAGGCGAGCATGAGGTGCAGGTTGGCTGTGAGGGTTTGCATGACGGCTACTTCGGAGTCTTGGGCACCGACTATGCGGGCCATATCGGGGATCACGTCGTCGTCGACGTGTAGCCATGGTGCGAGGTTGCTGTCGGATATGTCTGTGAAGTGGCCGAAGACGCCTTTTGTTGCCCAGGTGTCGAGGTATTGTTGCATGTACTTTTGAGTCAGAGTTGGTTGGAGACCAAGGGAGTTTCCACAAAGATACACGCTCGGCTCGTCATCGTCGGATCGTTTGCTATCTGTTGAAGTCTTGGAGATGGTCTTTCGTCTTAGATCGCCTTTGGAGGGTATGTTGAATTGGTGTCTAAAGTTCACATCTTTGCTTATTGATGCCATGATGAGAGTTTTTGTGCTTTTGCTAAGACGGATTTTCACGCGGCTGAAAGTTTTGCTATGCAGATGCTATTTTGAAGTCGTTAGTGAAAGAATAGGATGAGAAGTGAAGAGTATCGATGGAATAGCGATAGTAATACATTTATATTCACAGAGCGTCACATGTCTCAAAGAAGCAATGATCGGCGAGTCAGTCCCAAGGGTCCTGCCGCCGAAGCCGCGCATTACCAATCCGAGAGGCGAGCCATCGAGACAGGTCAAACACCTGCGAGACCCAACAACCTCGACCAACTACACCTATCATGACCACCACAATGCACGTCTCGAGAAGATGCCTCAAAGTTTTGCCTTCACCACAAAGCCTGCACAAGGCGTGCGCGCCACTCACAGCCGTCCGCAGCTTCAGCGCATCGAGTGTGCAGTCGCACCAGCCGTTCTTCCTGGACTTCCTCGCCCCATCATGGCAATCAAATAAGCCCTCCAACTCGAGTGTGCGATCGCTACGGAGAGACCTTGCGCCGAAGATCCAGCGTCGCGCATTGTCTGCCTCAAGCCCTAGACACGCAAAGGCCGTCAAGAACCCGCGCAAAGATGAGGACGGCAACGACCTCACCATCAACATCACACCTCGCGCATCGCATCGCCTGAAAGCCATCGCCGAGAAGGATCAGAACCCTAACCTTGCTCTACGAGTGGCCGTAGAGTCGGGCGGCTGCCACGGCTTCCAGTATCTCATGAGCTTGATCGACGTCAAGGACATTGACGCGGAGGAGGACTCTGTCTTTGAGAACGAGGAGGAGGGCGAGGGTTACAGGCCGAAAGTGGTCATGGATGAACCGAGTCTGGACTTGCTCAAGGGCAGCAATGTGGATTACACGATGGAGCTGATCGGAAGCCAGTTCAAGGTGACTGGAATCCCTGGAGCGCAGAGCAGCTGTGGTTGCGGAACGAGCTTCGACATTGCACAGTAGTGGTGGGAGCTGAGACGAGGACGGGAAGAATGGTTGGTTGGAGTGTACAATTGTAATTCATCACATGGGGCATGGGATTCCTGAGCATGCCTTTGTCTTCTTAAAGCACGGCGCTGGTGGAGTTTTACGAGTTTCATTCAGGTGTAGATGGGTATGCATTTGTTATCAAATCGCTCTACTCTCACCGCACTTCAAAGCCGATAGCATATGCGAAACGCTACCGCAAGCTCGGACGCTCGGTCGATTGCAGAACACATGGATGATATGCGTGTGATTTGTGCTGTTCTTGGTGCCAGGTACTGATATAGCTTCTCGCACGTGTTCATTTCACAGACAACAGTTGGTGGCAAGGTTTAATCCCAACTCACTCACCAAACCCTGAGCGAGTTCAGTTCAGAATAAACTTGCTGGGGGGTTGTGGCGATGATGTTCTAGCTAGGGCCAACAAAAGTCGATGAGAAGCCCCCGCCGTCGCCGACCACCCCACCCAAAACTAAGTTACCTTTACCCTTGCGCACCCACTGTTGATCGCTGCTGCTGCTGCTGCTGCTGCCGTTTGCCTGACGTGGAACTTGCTTCATCTTCACACTTGAACTTCTACTTACTCTTCACCCAAGAAATCCTTCCTCTTCCTTCTTCTTCTTCCTCCTCTCTCATACCCTATACCCCCCTTCACACAATTGCAATCATGAGCGTCAGCACTGTCGAGACCAAGCCCTTCCAGGACCAGAAGCCCGGAACGTGAGTACAGTACCCCTCCTTGACCGCAACATTCGAGACATTGGAAAATCTTTGGTACAAACCATGTGCTTGCCAATAGAGTTTGCCATGCAGGAAAGAGACGATCATAGCTGGTCTGCTTGCTAGACATTACAACAGCTGCAGTCAAAAGGGACACCACCCACTCAACACCTGCTAACGCAACCCCTCACAGCTCCGGTCTTCGCAAGAAGGTCAAGGTCTTCCAGCAGCCCAACTACTCCGAGAACTTCGTTGCCGCCATCCTCAACTCCATCCCCGAAGGTGCCGAAGGCGCCTCGCTCGTCGTTGGCGGTGATGGCCGCTACTATAACCCCGAGGTCACTCAGATCATTGCAAAGATCGGTGCCGCATACGGCGTCAAGAAGCTCCTGATCGGCCAGAACGGCATCATGTCCACCCCTGCCGCCAGCCACCTCATCCGCATCCGCAATGCCACTGGTGGTATCTTGCTCACTGCCTCTCACAACCCCGGTGGTCCCAACGAGGACTTCGGCATCAAGTACAACCTTGCCAATGGCGCACCCGCACCCGAGAGCGTTACCAACAAGATGTTCGAGAACTCCAAGACCATCACCTCATACAAGATCGCCGACATCCCTGACGTCGACCTGTCCACCATCGGCACCAAGACCTACGGCCCTCTCGAGGTCGAGATTGTCGACAGCACCAAGGACTACGTCGAGATGCTCAAGGACATCTTCGACTTTGACCTCATCAAGAAGTTCCTTGCTGAGCACAAGGACTTCAAGGTCCTCTTCGACGGCCTCAACGGTGTCACTGGCGACTACGGCGTCCAGGTCTTCGAGAAGGAGCTTGGCATCAAGGGCAGCACTCAGAACTGCGTGCCTCAGCCTGACTTCGGTGGCTTCCACCCCGACCCCAACCTCGTCTACGCCCACACTCTCGTCGACGCTGTTGAGAAGGGTCAAATTCACTTCGGTGCCGCCTCTGACGGTGACGGTGACCGCAACATGATCTACGGCGCTGGCTCTTTCGTCTCCCCTGGTGACTCGCTCGCCATCATTGCCCACCACGCCGAGCTCATTCCCTACTTCAAGAAGCAGGGTGTCTACGGCCTTGCCCGCTCCATGCCTACTTCCGGCGCTGTCGACCTCGTCGCCAAGAAGAAGGGTCTCGAGTCTTACGAGGTCCCCACCGGCTGGAAGTTCTTCTGCGGTCTCTTCGACGCCAAGAAGATGAGCATTTGCGGTGAGGAGTCCTTCGGTACCGGTTCCAACCACATCCGCGAGAAGGATGGTCTCTGGGCCGTTGTCGCCTGGTTGAACATCATCGCTGGCGTTGGCCAGCAGACCGGCACCACCCCTAGCATCAAGAGCATCCAGGAGGACTTCTGGAGCATCTACGGCCGCTCCTTCTTCACCCGCTACGACTACGAGGGCTGCAAGAGCGAGGACGCCGCCAAGATGGTCGCCCACGTCAACGAGCTCATCGGCCCCAAGAAGAGCGAATTCGTTGGCTCCACCGTCGCTGGCCGCAAGGTCATCGAGGCCGATGACTTCTCGTACACCGACCTTGACGGCAGCGTCAGCAAGAACCAGGGCATCTACGTCAAGTTCGACGATGGCAGCCGTATTGTCGTCCGTCTCTCCGGCACTGGCTCCAGTGGCGCCACCATCCGTCTGTACGTCGAGAAGCACGAGTCCGACTCGAGCAAGTTCGGCCTTGATGCCCAGGAGTACCTCAAGGACAACGTCAAGCTCGCCACCGACCTCCTCAAGCTGCAGGAGTTCATCGGCCGCGTCGAGCCTGACGTCAGGACTTGAGCGCGTTGTCTACTGAGACGTGGTATGAAATCGAGCATTCAGAGCGGGAGGATCAACACAAAAAAGTATATCCAGTTGAGACATGTGTGCATAACATAGAAAGGGAAGCGGGAGGAAAATCAACCCTCGTGAATATGATGAAATGGAAATAATGAATCATTTTCCAAACATTTGTGTGTCCTGAAGGAAATGGGAAGTTCAGATGAGATTCGTTCGTGATGGTACGATTTATGCAATGTACACGACTCTATCCACACGCTCACCCTTCGAATGCCGAACCGAAATCGGATTCGTTCTTCTCAACTCATGACCACCTCGTCTCGAGAAGATACAACCGAGTACAAACAAGAGAAGCCAGTGAGATACCTCCATTTTCAAGGTCGTCTCTCAGCGGTAGAACGGTTCGAGCCGTGAGCCGAAGCATTAGGTATTGGCACATAAGAACCGACTTATCATTGAGGACATAAGAATTATTCGTAGGCGGAAGCATTAGGTATTGCCTCATAAGAAAACACAGTCCCATACCCCCCATACACCCAGCAAAGAATAAGCATACCAAAGGCTGATGAATCCCGAAAAAAAAAAATCAAGGCGCGAAAACAACCCTGCCCTCCCCCCCTTCAACCCTCCGCTCCCACTCCCCTTCCACATCCGCCAACTTGACCACCCTCACCTTCTGCTCCCCCACCGTAGCCAAAGCCTGCAACAACCCCGGCACCTCCCCCGCCGCACCCGCAAGCGACCACGCCCCCGGCCCCGAGCCCCGAATCGTCACATCGCCCGCCCGCAGCGCCGCGCCGGGAAGCACCATCTCCCGCCCCGAAAGCGTGCCAATGTGCACGTACTGCAGCGCTTTGCTCTGTTTGTGCGTGCTGAGGAAAGCAGCCGGCAGCGCGCCGTTGACGTAGTCGAGAACTACATCTATCTCCCTGCCTTGCAGAGATGAGAAATCTGTCGTGCTAGCATCCCCTTCCGCCACGACGACGGAAGAGTCTAAGCCCAGAGATGCGAGCGTCGAAGCACTCCGCGCCGCGCCGATGACGTGGCCGGCTCCCAGCGCGCGCGCGAGCGGGATTGCAAGCCGGCCGGAGGCAGAGGTCGCGCCTAGGATGAGGACTGTGAAGTCCGGGGGCAGGTTGGTGGTGCGCGCTTTCATGGCCATCCAGGAGCTGGTGGCGGGGTTCACGAGGGCGGCGGCTTGGAGGGTGTCTAGGTTGTCGGGCAGGGGGACTGCGGCGCCGCGCTCGACGTTGATGTGCGAGGCGAAAGCGCCGCCTGTGCGGAAGGCGTTGAAGTAGTAGCGCGTGCCGTCTGGGGCGAGGCCGATGCCGTCTATGCCTGGGATGGCGGGCAGGGCTGGGCTGGAGTAGTGGGTGCCGTTGGCGCGGGAGCGGACGATGTTGTGCAGGCCTGTGGCGAGGATGCGGAGCTGGAGTTGGGAAGGGGTAGGGGGTGGGAGGGTAGGGATTGTGGTGTAGGAGGGCGGTTTGCCGTAGGTTGACACGATGGCGGCCTGCATGGTGGATATGTTGATGGTTTGTTGATTTTTGAAGCGTTGTTGTGTCGTTGTTGTGTCGTTGAGCGATTGTTGCTTAGCTTCGAAGTTGGTTTGGGTGATGTGGTAGCAAGGGAAGACCTGAGCATGAAAGATGCGGACATCAGGGACCTACCTGGACGGTTTAGTTATAAATGATTGCAGAACTGCGACCTTGATCGTAGGCGACTCAGCTTCGGTATTCGCATTGTTTAGCTGACACTTGCTTACGAGTGCTCGGAGAATGGAATTACTCCGACCGGTCCCATACGGGGTTGGGAATCGAATCCCGACCGGCGGCCGGGATCTCCAGTGCGCATGTTCTGGCAGGGCAACATTGCTCGCTGACAAGTCCTGTGAAACGATGAGAAAGGTCATGATACTTCTCAATTAACCGCACCCTCAACTCCCAAAAATGCTACGACTGTTCCCCGGACCAGGTTCATTGCCTCTTGTCCTGCTGTTCCTGCTTGCGAGCTCTCAGGTTCTCTTCAATCGTCTTGATCATCTCGTTGCCCACTTTCGTGGCCTCTGCAAAGCGCGGGCTGAAGTAATCTTGGATCTTCTCGAACTTCTCGCGGTATCCTTCTGCGTTGCCGAGGGAGACGCGGTTCGACCAGTCCTGTGGTTATCAAGTCAGCATGCCAAATACCATTCGGTGGTCTGAGAAAGAGAGACGACATACCCGAGCAGCAAATGTGAACTCCAGGTCGTCCGCAACGTGTGTGCTGTCAGTGATGGCGTTGTCGATACTTTCGTTGAGCAAGTCTTCGTTGCGGTAGAGGTACTCGGCGATGCCGAGCCATAGGCGGAAGAGCTGTCCAGGTGTGAGTTGGTCGGCTTTTAGAGAGTCGACTTCGAATGAACTTACAGGTGTCGAACACAGCATGTGGTCGTAAGGTACGATGCCTAGCTTCCACCAGCAGTCGACCATAGCCAGCAGACTCAAGTGGTTGTTGCGCACTTTCTGTGCCGGCTTCTCGCCGAGACTGAACTGGTCAAGCAGCTCGTCGTGCAGCAGCAACTCATCTTCAGCCTTGAGTGTGCCGAAGACTGCAGCCCTGGCAGCATGGACACGATCTGTCAACTCCTTCCTGTGACCGCCTAGCATAAGCTTGAACAGCTCCGTCACACTCTCGGCGTACTGTCCGATCTGGCGTCTAGCACTGGGGTTGAGGATGGCAAGGCCGGCATAGACGTGCCATTTGTTGCTGTAAATACGAAGGGTGAGATTCATCTTCACGTTTTCGATACCGCCAATGTATCGTGGCACCTCCCAGGGGAACTGCTTGTTGGCTGCCCATGCGGAGCCCATGGAAAGGAAAGCAGCGTGGGTAACAGCTTGTGTGTCTGCGGTAATGCGGTCGTGCATGTCGGCGGAGAGGTGTACATGTTTAGACTGGAAGCAGCTGAGGATGCGCTCCACGAGGTCGACAGACTTCTGCGAGGCTTTGTGGTTGATGATCACGAGCGGCTGGCCTTTGGGGTCGACACCAGGTCCATGGAGCGAGTGACATGATACCACTTCGACATCGGCTGGTAGGTGCTTTTCAAAGGCCGCAATCTCAGGCGCTTTAGTGGACGTCTGGCCTCCAACGATGGCGCCTTGTTTGGTGGAGGGCCCAAATTGAGCAACAACGGCATCGATCAGCTTAGCCTCGACGCTGTACATGATCCAGTCACTGCTTCGGGATACGAGATGGCCATTTTTGAGGATAGTGACATTCTTCTGCTGAGAACTCAGCATGTGGTTTGTATATAAGGCTATTTAACATGGGACAAATTCACGGCGTACGTTGTTAGAAAACTCTTCGGTGAGAGCATCGAATTTTTCGGGCATATCGCAAGCATGTACTCTGTGTGAGATACGTGAGCACGAGGCATTGTAGATATCTGAAGCGCTGTCAGTTGTTGATCTTCTAAACGGTTGATTGTGAAGAAGTGTGGATATTTTGCTTTTCAGACAAAAAATAATAAGGTAGCTGAGATTTTACATCATCGACAGCCGCCCAGTCTACCACGCCGAGATGGTATGGTAGGTGCCAGACGGCCATACTCGAGCCAAATGCACTCAAGTCATCAGGATGCAGGGGAGAAGGGGTTTGTTAGGAGTAGAACGTACCATTTGAGATCGAGACGGTGCAGGCAGACTCGCACGAGACTTTGCACCTACCTCCAGCCAGCGTTGGCGATCCTCCGGGCGTACATCTTGCCCATATCACCCATTCCGATGATGCCCACAACTGCGTCGCTCATGATGGCAGATTGTGAGCGTCGCGCTCAGCATACACGGAAGACAGCCAGCTGTCGCGGAAGTGCAAAGAGGCGCGTTGCGCTGTGCTCTGTGTGTTGCTGTGTAAGGATGAGTGTGAAGAGCAAGATGGAGGGAAGAAGCGAAACCGTGCAGCTTTGAATAAAGTGTCGAAGGAAAAGCGGCGGTGCTCGGACTCCATCCGCGACGGCGAGCGGGAACGGAAGCGACAGGCGCGGCAAGAACGAGTCTTGGCGGCACCGCACTTTCCATTCTGCCGGCCCGCAGCGCGCGCGGCATTGCGAGCCTTGAGACTTCTTCTTTTCGCCGACGACTCCAGCGATCTCGAGAATACCACCCCAGTCGTCCAAATACCGTCGCCATGGCCCCCAAGAAAGCCCCCGTCCGCGCTCCTCAGGAGAACATCTCCCTCGGTCCCCAGGTCCGCGAGGGTAAGAATCGCCCGAATCGCGACACGCTGCGGTGCGCTGGAACCGCACCAGAAACCATTCGCTGACACCACGTCCCAACAGGCGAGCTCGTCTTTGGCGTTGCCCGTATCTTCGCCTCCTTCAACGACACCTTCGTCCACGTTACCGATCTCTCGTACGTCTGAACAGCACCCGCCTAGGATCCGCGAATTCGAAAGAAGAACCGGCGATTGGCATATTTGAAAGAAAAATGGTACAAAGGCTAACCTGGGTGATTCCAGCGGCCGTGAGACCATCTCCCGTGTTACCGGTGGCATGAAGGTCAAGGCCGACCGTGACGAGTCCTCCCCCTACGCCGCCATGTTGGCTGCCCAGGACGTCGCCATCCGCTGCAAGGAGCTCGGCATCACTGCCCTCCACATCAAGATCAGGGCTACTGGTGGTATGTTTACTCGAATGGAATGCTGTCGGACGTCAAGAATACTAAGAATACTCCAGGCAACTCCACCAAGACCCCCGGTCCTGGTGCTCAGTCCGCTCTCCGTGCCCTCGCCCGTTCCGGCATGAAGATCGGCCGTATTGAGGACGTTACCCCTACCCCCTCCGACTCCACCAGGAGAAAGGGTGGTCGCCGCGGTCGTCGTCTGTAAGCGTATCGCTTTTGCGCTATGCTTGCGGGCTACTGCAGCTCTGTCTTTCGCGGATGGGGTGGTAAGGCATTTGCTTGCTGTGACATTATCGAGGAAAACGGCTCTTCGCCTGGTTTCCATGGGCTCCGAATAGTCACGTAAGAAGCAGTGTCATTCCAATCCAACGACGATCAACGTTCAAAAATACAAAATCACGTTTCAATGCCCGACTATCTTCCATCTTGCAATGACTTTCACTCGCGCACGTTTTGTGCAGCTTGCTCAACAACATCCGCATAATCGATTGCATTTTAGTCCATCGAAGTGAGACCAAAACCTTCAGCCTGCTTCAACTCCACATCACTTCTCATCAACAGCAACAACCTCAATCTCAACCCTCATCCCCTCCATCCCCAATGCAGTAACTCCCACACAAGTCCAAAGTGGCGCATGGCCCGGACACCACTTCTTCAAGTTCTCCACCATCCTCCCCAAAACCCTCTCCTGATCTCCATCAAACCCCACATGATAGCTATTGACCCTGAAAACACCGTTCCACCCTGCCTTCAAGCCCGCGTCTTGCAGAGCGAGTTGCACGTTGGCGAAGGCTTGGTCGATCTCATCGAGAAGGTCGCTGTGGATGGCTCTGGTGGTGGGATTCCAACCGCCTGTTGATTAATGAGAGAAGCGGATGTTAGAGCTGGGGAAATGCGTGGTGAAGGTGAACGGTCGTTGTGTGTGGATTAGGACGTTGAATCTTTGCATACCTTGGCCTGCTATCTCGACTCTGTCTGCGCCGGCGGGAATCCGTACGGCTTGGTTGTAGTGGAAGTTCTGCAGGTTTTGGACGCCGAGGCCTGGGTAGGAGTTGTATTTGAGGTGAGACATTGTTGCTTCGTTTTGGCTCGATGGCTGTTATGTAGTGATGTGGGATAGTGTCTGGGGGGAGGTGAGCAGGTCTGATCGATTGCGCTCTCTTGAACCCCACTACATGTGACAATTTGTCCTCGGTTATTAGGTAGTTCGAGTCTGTTGCTTTCGTAAGCATCGTCGTTGGTTCTAAACAATATCTCGAGTCCACGTTCCGTTGATGTGCCCCTCTCGTGGAGGCAGCCCCAATGTGGATGCTGCAACGTGAACGGTACATGTGTCCCGTCGTCAACAATCCGGATGATCACTGCTGAATCAAGTAGAAAACAAACTGGGGTTCTATCGTTCAGTCATGAGTCACTAAAGTAATATCTGCGAAGACGCAGGTACATTGATTACCTTTTGTCCACCAACTACTCGATTGTCCACTTACCCCAACCCTAACCCGGATGACAATACTTCTGGTTGTCTAAGGACGCGAACGAAGTAAGGACGGCAAAGTATATGTATCAACCCGAATGGCACGCTACAAACAGTACAGGTACGATTGCAAGTGAACTCATTGCTACGGGTTACTGGGAAAGGTACAACACTGGCCTCCAAGCCTTGGGAGTCAATGCAACCCTATCAAGCAAGCCATGTGGGCGAAAGTAACAAGAACCGAGCTGTTGTAAATCGATTGACTCAATGGTATCGAAGGGTCATGCTACCACAAAGATCTCCCAATCATGAATCGCCAACCCGGCATCCGTCTGTGAAAAGGTACTGATACATCTCCCAGTTGACCTAGCAGAGCTCACCCGCCCTGCCCTGCTGCCCTGCCCTGCCCTAGTAGTAATTCGGCTTCTTTGCCTGACTTGTCTTGAAGAGACCGCGCTCGTAAACTCCGTAACTCCATCGCTATGCTAATAATTGCCACATTTTCTTCGGCTCCGCTATGGAGACCGCCCAGTGTTGAGCTACCCTTTTTTCCCCTTTCTTTAGCAGGTTTAATATCTCTGACCACCGTAAGGCATGGCGCCAGGGGTCATACCACCAGCGCCTCCGTACGCGCTCGCACCTCCGAAACCACCAGGAGTTGTGTACCCAGGATCCTGCATGCCGCCGCCGTAAGCCGAACGGTTACCGCCGTATGCGCTCTGTCCACCGCCGCCGTACGCGCTCATACCGCCTCCGTTCATCATATCCGGGCTCTGGCCTCCGTGCAAGTCGAGAGCGCTAGGCTGCGAAGGATCGCTCGCGTCTCCCAGCTCCTGAATCACACCTGCAAGCTTCTGCTGCAACACTTTGATGCCCTGGTGGAGAATCGTGTCCGGAGGCATGGCGCCCGTGCTCTCGACGTTGAAGTAGAATGTGTGCGGCTCGGCGTTGTAGTCGAAGGGCTCGTCTTCAAGCGGAGGGTTCTCCATGGGACCGTTCTTGGTCTGGGCTACGTCCGGCCACTCGGCTTTCGCATCGACTTCGTACCACAGTGTCGTGTGGCGGAGCTTGTTCCACGGGTCGTACTCGAAGCCGACGGCTGCTGTGGGCGCCCATTTCGAGTGTTCTTTCGCGATACCCTTCTTTGCGATGCAGCGGATGCGGAGGTCCTGGCCGCGGCGGAGTTTACAGATGAGCGGGCCGTTGCGGTCTTCGTCAGAGCAGATGGGCGTGCCGAGTTCGGGGAGGGAGTCGTCGTCGGCGGAGGTGTGAGGTTGGTAGCGAGGAGCGCCGGTTTGGGATTCGATGTAAAGGTCTTTGGCGAAGACGTGCATGTGCTCGTCCTGGTTGCGGTTGGTGACGTTCAAACTGAGGATGACGGAGCACTGTTCGCAGTACTTGTCGCAGTTGTCGCAGTCACGAGAGTAGAGCAAGTCGTCGATGTTCTTTGCGCTGAGCGGAAGGAGACCCAGGCGGTGGGCGATGAATTCATCGGCGAGGACGGTGTTGTTCGATTCGATCTCGACCAGGTCAATGGCCAGGGTGGGGATCTCGGCCAGCATGACGCGGCGCACTGTGTTCGCGAAGGCAAGGGTGGTGTTGCGGAGGGAGAAGTCGATAGCCTCGTGGCTCTGTGTGCGGATAGTGACCTTTGGGCCAGACTCCGAGGTGTCGAGGCCCTCGCCATAGGGGTCAAAATCGTAACCGTTCATGTTGAGCGACGAATGTGAGGGTTGGTGGATGTTGTTGTTATTTGGAGGTGGTCGCAAAGTAAAGCGGATGCTAAGTTGTTCATTGACATTCGTGACAGCGCGTCGCGACGGCCGCTCCCGCGACTATATAAATGCACATGCCTCACTCTTCATCCAGATCCTCATTTCACAATATGAAAAGAACCTAGTTTCTCGCCATGTGACAAGGCGGCAGGTCGAATTGATGCACGTGAAGTCGAACATTCATATACCATACAGACTGACAGAGAGCAAACCATGAGACTGGAAAATTGATGATTCGAAAAAACTGACGGAACACTTTGATGTATCAATGATCGATATAGCAATAGATCGTGTCCTCCAATAGGGTTTGTATTGACAAAGAAAAAAGCCGTGTGATGCGTCAGCATTAAACATCGCACATACAGTAGTGAGTATAGTGCATGCGTAGGATCTGCAACTCTCGCAAGAGGAGTCTCCTGTAATAATCAATCCAATCCCATCCTTTTCCAACCCAACCAAACCCAGCAAAATATCAGACCAATCCCACAAATGCCGAAACACCATGCTCAAAAACCCATGACCAAAGCAGCTGTCAAAGTAACAAAAATGACCCGACTCTCTTAGCTCACGACTCAAATTCCCTCTCCCATCCGATCCACCCGGTCAACCTATTGGCAATATCGCTAGCAAAAGATGCCGTGCAGCATCCCTTGCCCAGGTCGCCCGATGGATCGATACCGCCGCCGTTGTACCAGCGGGCGGCGCGGTAGAAGCGGCTGACGTCGCTGCTGTTGGCCTCGCGGCCGCTGGCGTCGGGTTTCTCGAGCAACTGCACAAGGCCGTCGCTCGTTTCCGTGCCGTTGGTCCCGTCGAGGACCATCTGATGGATGGTAGAGGCCGGGCAGGGGGTGATGGTGCCGGCTGATGTGACGTTGGCGGTGCCACTAATGGAGGAGAGCATGGCGGGGGATTGGTTGCAGGTGTTGGCGCCGTTTGGACTGAGGGGGCGTTAGTTGAGGCTGTTCTGTGTGATGGAAGCTTGGAGTAAGGGGATGCGGTACCTTTGCATCAGGCCGGCGGCGAGGTAGGAAGACTGTGTTGAGATGGCGCGGACGCAGCCGGTGGAGGATTGCATGATGGTGGCGAGAATGAATCGGCTGTCGACGCCAGTTGTATTGGCGACGTCGAGGATGGATTCTTGGATCGCCGAGGTTTCTTCGGGACTGTTGCGGGCGACTTCCCAGGCGTCACAAGATTCGTCGATTTGGTTTTGGTTGACGGAAAATCTGCCATTGGTCAGCTTCTTATTTGCGCTGCTTGATGGGCTGTACTTACAGGTCTTCGAAGGATAGCCACTGGTCCTCGGATGGCCAGCCTTCTTCTACAGTACCATTGCCGTTGTAGCTTTTGTAGATCTTCTCAGCGTTCGCTGTGGGCGTTGTTGCGGTTCCTATCGGGGTACTGGGAGCAGTTAGTGTAGAGCTAGCATTCGCTAGCATAGTGGTAGTTGTTATGACGGTCGTGGTAAGTGCGTCGTGGACAGTCACTGTAGATACAGCGGTACCCGACTGCATTCCCGCTGTGCCTGCAGACACAAGTGAAGGCGCATCAGTAGCAGAGGCGTTGCGCAACGAGAATGTCTCCACTTGTTCATCCGTGTGAGTGATGACTTTGGTCCTTTCCTGCCTGGCGCCTTCCGTTCCGATAGTGTAGGTCAGGGTGGTCACTGCGGAGAAGGTGATCGTGGTCACGGTGACCAATGGCTCAAGTGCTTCGCTGGGAGCAGGTGTGACAGCTGGTCCGACAGCAGGATTGCCCTGATCGTCCAGGGTCACCGTCGCATCGGCATAGACTACGCTGGTAGCATCGTACTCGTTGTCTCCGCTTTCCTCTTTCGATGCACAAAAGCCTTGACCGGATAGCAAGGCCTCACAGAAGTCCGAGTCGGCTGGGTAATCCGCTTCAAAGTCCGACAAGTAGATGCCATAGTCCGAAGCGAGCTCGCCACATGTCTCGTCCAGGATTGGTACATAGGTCTCGAAACAGCCCAGATCAGTACCAGTCGGTGTGGGAGTCTCCATATCGGTAGCCGTCATGTCTTCTAATGTAGTGTTTGTGAACGTGTTGGATGTTCTTTGGGAGTGGGAAACGGGCTTGGTCAGAGCAAGAGGAGCTGTGAGGATCATGATCGCGACCTGGCGTTAATTAGCGGCGGTCACCAAAGTGATGATTGGCGGAGACTTACACTCATAGGTACCATAGCTGCGGTGGGTCTCATTGTACTGATGCAGTCTTTTGAGAACCGTAGGGTGTAGCAGTGTAAAAACCGATCCGGGAAACGGGATTTCCACAGGTGTTGCTAATACAGGTAAGAAAATTGTACTTAGCTGTTGATCTCTTCTCTCTCTTTTTTTCGTCCGCACGAATTAGTGTTGGCCGTTTCAATGTCTAGAGTCCAAGTCCAGTGTATCCAGCGTCCAGTGTCCAGTGTCCAGGTCGTAGTGGGTCGGTATCGGGTCGAGGTGGAAAGTTCAAAAGTAAGTAGTAGTTTGGCTCCTTCACAGACGGTGCTGTATAACGATCGGGGCTGAGAGTACCTGTAAGGTTAGAAATGTCAATGGTAAAAGGGTTGTCGTATCACGGTCTACGAAGCAAAAAGAACTCTCAAGCAGAAACAAGTCAGTAGTCGAATATCTATGTGGAAGGTTGGCCATTGCGGTACAGCCGCCTCTGTGCTGAACACCGATTATCACCAGGGTATTGTTTACACGGCACATACGGTGGTTGACCGGAGGACAAGAGCACGCTATGCTCAGAGTATGGGGTTTGTTGCGGTGATGGCGTTGATGTGTTCAGCGTATGTCTGATGTTGGTAAGAGACGTTGGAAATTGAATTCGGTTTTGGACGTTGAGACTTGCTTCTTTGGGAGAAATCCAACGACGAGCGCACGCGGAGCCGTTGCCTTGGTATTTTGCACATCAATTCAGGCGAATGACAGTCGAGGATGTGAGACATCGTTGCGGCGTCGCTATGTGCGCAAGTCCAGACGAGGAGCCGGCCTCCGTGAACTTCGTTGCAACGGCTTCGGGTCCTTATTCCCATCACAGATTCGTCACAAAGCCAAGTGCTGGGACGAGCTCACGGCAGGGTCCAGCACAATCAAAGCGCATCTCCAATCAAAGGACTTGACATAATGCCATGTGCATAGCGATTTTACGACGTACCTGTCTCAAACGTGTCGTCACTAGAGTGTAAGGTAGCCAAGCTGTTAGCACAATCCATAGGTGCGTCGTGCACCAATCTTGCAGTGGTCATGTGGCTCTCCATGGTGGTTCTCCAGAAACATAAGATAACTTAGTATCAATATAAAGGCTCCGAAAGTGGAATATGCACTATTTACACGATGGGTCGATCGCTGACATCCTACCTGTCATCATTCGTGAGAGTCCGTTTCTGCCTAAGCGGCCTGATGCCAGCGCGCTTCAGCTCTTCGCAGGGATTCCAGTCACGACGGCAATGTCTGTGGTCTTGCCGCCATTGAACCCGTCCGCGTCGTACGGACAACTACTGCAAGCACAAATGCAGTCTTGCATGGTTTCAAACTCGACAAAGTCGCCGGCCTTGCTGCTGCCCAGACGCTTGAGGCTGTAGTTGGGCGTGTTCTGGAAGATGTTGAAAGGGTCCGTAACATCCAGATGGCTCTTCATGCCATAGGGCTCCATGGCTTCGGCAATGTTGGATGCGCATGAACGATGCCCGGGACGACCCTCTTTCTCATACATCTTTGGGAAGCACGACATGAAGGTCATGTCGTGTACCTTGACCGTGTCCTCGACCAGTTTCAAGATTGGCTCGTCGTTGTTGGTCCAGAGGTACTCGCCCACTGCAGGTGTAACGCCAGAGAGTCGGAAGCGCGTGTATGCCATGCTCAATTTCTCGACGAGGTTAGTGCCTTGGACCCAGGCGGCGAAATCGACAACCTGCTCGCCGTGAAGATCGACGACTCGGAAGCGTTCGCCTTTCTTCACCTCGAAGGCTAGACCGTGGGCGGCCTTGCAGATGTGTGTTTTTGGGCCAGAAGTTGCATCTGATGACAATGATTGCATCTCTTGGATGTCCGGGAAGACCATGTTGAGCCAGGTGTCCTTTATCGACTGCTAATGCCTGTGGGCGGAATGGTTTACGCCGCGTGGATATCTGTGATGTGTGGCCTTTGCAGTTGGGCGTAGGTAAGTACGCGTACGGGTATCAATATGGCAACGTGCGCAACAAGGTATGCCTGGAAGGGTGAAACAATTTACTGGCTGGGTACTAATTGCGATGAATGATCATGTGAGTGAGGAGGACCTCGTCTTTGTACGCTGCCGTACTCCGCAGTGATGTTATTGACATGGATTGCATGCATCGCCGGCATCAAGATCTCCGTGACAGGAATTGCCGCTAGATGGCCTATGACGTTGAGAGCATTCTAGATCGTGTCCGGCGAGTGCGATCCTTCCCACGAGAAACAAGACCACAGACGACCAAGGTCGAGTCCACAGCACTCGCACCTACAGTACACTCACTCAATCATAATCCCTTGTGACACAACTCACCTGAGAGTACTTGGGTACCAGAAGGCATCCTGGCGCCCCAATTCTGGACCCGTTTCCTCCCTCGCTCCTCCAGGCCTCAACAGCAGGGCCGCGTACCGCTGCTTCGCTACTTGTTTCCAAACGTCCATGCTGAGGCACGGAGGAAGCTAGACAACCTACGCTATAACCGCTTCCCTTCTCTTCGACACCGCGCCCAGGCTTCCATCTACCGCTATCTCGTCACTCGCCAACTTCGTAAGCAACAGCGCAAAGTAAACAGCTTACTCGGACGCCTGAGGGTGCCCCGAGCAGACCGCCGCTCTATACGGCCCTCGAAAGATGCTGCTGCATTGCAAACCAAGGACAGAATGGCATACAACGGATCGGGCGGCAACGGCTATGTCGACTTGTCTGCTTTCAGGTCGGAAGGGAAAGAACCGGGCTCACGCCGCAAGAAGTTGGCAGGCTACTTGAAGTCTGCGAATGAGCTGCGGTCAAGCTACTGGAACGGAGGCGACTCGCACACCTCAAGAGCTGGAGACGAAGCACACGACAACCCATTCCCGGACGCATCAATCGTTAAGCACGGCAACGCGGAGATGATTTTGTTCCCCAGCTACGCCCGCAAACATATCAAAGAAAAGCCAAGGCCCGTCTCAGATGGCTCTAGCAACGACGAAGACTACTGGAGACGGCAATGGGATACAAATGAGAGTGACAAGGCTATTGTCGATGTCGATGTGAGAGGCTGGATATACAATCCGCAGAAAGGGCCACACGGCCGCAAACATCGCTTGATGATCGGTGTGGCAAGACAAGTTGTCGGCCTCCCATCTGCTAGCAACAAGTCAGCAGAGAGCAGTGCACCTTCCAGTCGTGCCTCGAGTCCCAATCGGGCTTCGGCGCAAGAGGAAGATCTTATCAGCTTCGAAGCGGAGCAGCTTGTGCAACAGGGAAACATTGGAGCGCAATATGCACAGCGTGGTTCTTACAGTGAACCCCCAAGTCGCAACCCGGACGGGATGGATAGAGGTCGTCAGCAATCGTATAGCTCCAATTTGGCTCAGACGACAACGGCTTCTTCGGACAGAGACAGTTTCATAAAGCCACTGCAAAAACGAGAGAGCTGGGCACATCCAGCCAACATGACTGCTGCTGAGCTCGCCACGGCGAACGGTCACCTGCTCACGAGACTGAAACCATTCCTCGCTACCGGTCTTGCGGAACAGCCTGTCAGCGCCTTCTTCTACAACGACTCGATATCACGCCAACGGACGGTATATACAGACGCATCTGGACATTTCAATGTCAGAGCACCTCTTGACTTCATCCCAACACACGTTCGCGTCCTCGCAGGAGAAGGATTTTCGGCTACAGAAGAAGTCAACGTTACGACAGACAAAGGTGTCAGTTTGATCAGCGATATCGACGACACCATCAAGCATTCCAACATTGTCGGTGGTGCCCGAGAAATCTTCCGCAACGCTTTTATCCGAGATCTGAGCGATTTGACGATTGATGGCGTTCGCGAATGGTACAACACTTTACATGATATGGGTGTCAAGATTCACTATGTCTCCAACGCACCCTGGCAGGTGTATCCAGTACTCTCATCCTACTTCAAACTTGCGAGTTTGCCTCCTGGCTCATTCCATCTGAAACAGTATAGTGGAGCTCTACAGGGAATTTTCGAGCCTGTGGCTGAACGCAAAAAAGGAACCCTGGACAGACTAATGCGAGACTTCCCAGAGCGCAGATTCATCCTCGTGGGTGATAGTGGTGAAGCAGATCTAGAGGTGTATACTGATGTCGTGTTGGGCAACCCGGGACGGATCCTCGGTGTCTTCATCCGAGATGTCACCACACCTGTTAATTCTGGATACTTCGATCCCAACAGTGGGCCAGGCAGTGGGAAGAACAGTAAATCCGCCACTCGTAACCATTCGAGAACCCAAAGCGGAGATAGCTTGAACATGTCGAAGAGGATCAGCCGACCTCAAGACATTCGACAGGACGATACCGATCTCAAAGCAGCCATTGCTGCATCACTACAGGACATGGAAGAGGAGACGAGACAGGCCAGACGAAGTATTAACCCGGACGCGCACGTCGCCGGACGATTGCTTGACGATGGTCGATCTAATCGACCAATCATGCCTGACCGAATGGCTACCTCGCCAGGCTCGATAAAGCATTTCTCGACATCGCCTGAAGAAGATCTCATCGACTTCAGCGAAGAGGTACATGTCGCCAAGAGGCCACACATGTATCTGTCACCATCAGACGGCAACCTCGCTGCGAGACGGGCAAAGATCACATCAGAGCCTCATAGACACTCGCCGGCTCTCCCGCCTAAGCCACAAGCACTTCGACGTCCTAGTTCGGGGTCTACGGTCACGGAATCGGGCAAACAACCCCCGCCTCGCCCACGGAAACCGTCGACTACAGTAAAACCGGTGAAGCCTCCCTCTCCACAGCCGCCATTCCACAACACTCAGCCGAACAAACACTCTCCCCTATCGCAAGTCCAACGCTCGGTCTCGAGTCCGAAGCAACCTCCACCCTTGCCAACCCGTCGTGGGTTAGGTGGTAAGCGGAAAGAAACGAAACCCGACACCTCCTCGATCCCAGGAGCATGGCAAGCCGACATTCCATACGGAAACCCACCCAAACAAAACAACTTTGACCCGGCTTTCGAGCCCTCATCTTCCAGCTCGCGCCCCTTAGCTCCACCACCTCCACCGCGCCGCAAGGGCAGCAGCAGCACTCTGTCTTTCACAACTTCAGCACGCAAGCAACGCGACAGCAGCGCCTGGAGTGACGACGGCCTACCCAGCAGCCCGGGCGAGGGCATGGGCAAGAAGGAATTCCTCTGGCAGCAGAGGTGGGCCAAGGCCAAGGCCGTCATGGACCGTAATGGTGTGACTCTGCGCACATGGAGGGTTGGCAGCGACGTGGCGGATGTTTGCGTCAAGCTGGCTGAAATGGAGATTCGCGACATGGAGAAGGAGGACAGAATGAGAAATAGAAGGTGATGATGACTGATTGATTGATGATTGACGATCATGATCGCGATGGATGGTGGCATGTATGGGCTTGCGAAGCACTCGGTGATGTTCTTCTCTTCTCGTACACTTTTTTGCATAGCGAGCGTGGGAGTGGGATTAATAACCTATGTTGCATAATCTTGACAAATTTTCGCATTTTTTGGTATTGACGTTGAAGAACTGGTGCTTGCTTCTTTCCTCTCTGACTTCCATGATATCTCACAGTTTCACTCGTTTCTTGGGAACTATCACTGATCGCTGATAGATACCTCCTGACAAAGAACCACCACCACGCCACACCCGAATACGCAGAGTTGAATGATCACTGGCTTCGTCCCTCGATTACTCCAAATAACACTTGTGGCCATACTGGTCCATCGAAATCGGCGAAACAAACAACCGCAAATCCGTTCCAATGGTAAACATTACAATCAATCAGGTCTATCCATTCAACCCACTTGAGAGAGAGGAATCCTTCCCAAAACCAAACCAAGACAGCCCAACAAGCCATCAAGGTCCCCGAAAAAAACAAAATGCCTGCCAAACTCCATCTCCCCACATCAACATCACTCACACTCAATCCTCGCCGCCCTCAACAGCGCCTTCACAAACCTATCCGGCCTGCTGAAACACTTCGACCGTCCATCCTCACCCTCCTCCCCCTCCACTGTCAGCGGAAACGTCGTAGCCTTCCCCTCGCATCCCTCTTTCTCAAAAGTCACCAATTTACAAGAACCAAAGTCGGCTCTTGCCCCACTGCCGACATTGCCCTCTGTCGTCGAATTCACGGCATAGTAAAACGAGTGCGGAATCCCTTTGCTGGCATTGATGGGAACGCACTCGGCGTTTGGGGCCGCGAAGGAGGGCGGCAGGGTGAGGGTGAGGTTTGTGTGGGTGGGCCGGCTGACGAAGAAGTCTTGCAGGTAGTCGGAGTCGCTGGCGAGGCAGAAGGGGAATTCGTAGGCTGTGAGGTTGAGGGTGAGGGTTGTTACTACGAGGTTGAGGTTCGCGGTGTTGGGGTCGGTGTTGGTGATGTGGGATTGGTCTTCGGTGGTGGCGGTGGTGGTGGCGGTGGCGAGAGTGGTGTATGGGATGGTGAGGGCGAGGGCTAGGGTCTTCGTGATCTGGTGAGTGGCGGTTGTCAGTTTATCGTCTGGTATGTCTGCCTGTTCTAGTTGAGTAAGGTAGGGCCGAGGCGTGGGAGATGCATTGAATTATTTACAATGTTAGGACGCATCTTTCGATTTCTGTTCTTTCGAGTCATCCGGAAGAATGTCGCGGAAGGGTTCGGTCGATAGGTATTTGCTTTGTTTGTTTGTTCGTTGGGCGATGAGCAACCTCAGCAAGTAGAGTAAGTGGAACTACTCGGTGCAAGAGCTGCTGCAAAATCACGATACAGTAGTCTCAGAGCAACGACGACACCGTAGAAGGTCCCTTCCTTCCTCCCTCAGCAATAACAAGGCAGTGTTACTTCTTTCCTTCTCCCGCGTGTACTGGCTTTGTTCCTCTGTGCTCTCTTTGACACAAAGACGCCATAACCAAGTCTCACCCATCCACTGCCCTTTCTCAGGGGACGTTGCACACGCTTACTACTCATCACATCCCAGCGATTGGATGCCGTCTAGCCGTTCGTCATTCGCGACCCTTAAGTTGGTCTAAGTTGTCGGGCTACCGGGAGATGCCATTCGAGAGGGAAATAAACCGTTTGCAACGCTTGGGCTGCCGATAGGTCTGAGCGGTGACCTTTTGTCGTGGTTTCTTGCGATACCATCATACCACTCTGGGACACCTGTGATGCCGTGACTGTTATCTTGCATCGGACATATCACGGCTCCATTCTGTTCCGGAAAAGGGAAGTGCATATGATGTGGATGTCTGAGACGGAGGTTGCGGTCAAGCTGGCGGCTTTGCGGTGCGACGAGTCTGAACGCCTTTTGCTTATCACAGGATTGAAATTGGATGTCGATGCACATGTAGATTAATGAGCGTACGGAGGAATGACCGAAGCACATTATTGCATATACTCAAAGGTACTGCAACATGTACGAGTGCCGGAACGCTATGTATTGGGAAGGACAGGACAGGATGAGTCTCATGTTTTAGCAGCGAGGTCTAATCCTACAGATGTATCTTCAAAGTCAAGAGTTGAGATGGATCAATAAATGTGTTCAAAAAGGTTCGTTTCTTTCGATGTAGTAAATAGAAAATTCAGACGGCCCTGCGGTGTTCAGCAGCCCTGGGGTATACAACGATAGCACACACACACACATACAGAAGGGACTATAAGGAAACGTCCCTGCTCATCCCTCTCCCAGATGGGACAGAAGCGAAGAGTGAAGGAGACACAGAAAAGATAGACACAGAAAAAAGAACAAAAAGAAATATTCAACGCCAGAAAGTCCCACATTCCGTCAGTGGGGCAATCTCTTCTTCTTCTTCCAGTTCATTTCCCTAGAAGAAGAAGGCTTCGAAGCTCCCATGTTTCCCATTTCTTTTCCAGATGAAAGGGCATGATACAATACACCACAGCCCTCCCGAAACTCGCTGGTGGAGGGGGTTCTGGTCGACAGAAACGCCGGTTTGGAAATGTTGTTGTTGATTGACAAGATAAGGAGAGTCGTCAGGTGTCTTTTGGTGACGGAGAGCTTTTGTTGGTCATCTCTCTTTCGTATCATGTAGTAGCTTTTGTTTTCGTTCATCGCAACGATTCACGATCGAGACTCGAGGTTCGGCTTAGCGGAGCATTGGGGTCACCGGGGCTTCCAGAGAATTGCTCGCCTCGCCTGCGTCGTTCGCTTGGGTTGCGACTGAATATGCGTCGCGGCCAGGAACGCTCGCTGCGCTGCAGGGGTTCGATTGGGCGGGGAGAAGAGGATCGGATGTTCACGGAGGGTACAGGTTCGACGATGCTGCTGCTGCTGTCATCGTGCTGCAGTGTGACGGGTGCATCTTTGCGGATCTTGACAAACAGCTTGGCGTCGCGGTATTGTTCGCCGTGAGGATTGAAGAGAGGGAGGTGGCGGTAGCCTTGCTGCAGGCTGTCGAGCTTTGCGGTGAAGGTGGCGAGCAACGTGTTGTTGGAGTTGGCACGACGACCATCAGGAGAGTTCCACACGGTCCAGCGTACGAAGATGAGGCTCGTGTGCTTGGTCTCGACAGTCATCTGGATAGGCTGGTTGAAGACCGGATCGAAACCGTTGCCTTCGACGACCCGAGTACGCTTGCGCAGAGGAGATCCAATACCTAGCATGCCGTCGCGTGCAGATGCGTCCGTGCCACCTTCGCCGGTGGCGATGCCGCGAGCCTTGTCTTCGGGGGAGTACATCTCGAACTCAATGTACGGGTTCATTGGGGTTTCCGAAGACTGGTTGCGTGGACGAGGCAGGCGCTGGGCCGACACGATATCGACGCCGAATTTCACAATCTTTTTCCACTTCTTTTCCTTCGCCTGCCCATCCTCTGCCATGACATCCGCGATGGCAAGGTGCTTCGCCTGGCGGAGCTCCTCTGGCTTGAGCACATAGCCTAGACGATCCGAGCCAGCTGCAAACATGGCCTCGTTGACCTGCATGTGTACGTCGTAAGTCTGCCAGTTCAACGCGGCCATCTGGACGCCACGACGCCAGGCCTGTAGCGGATTGAAGTTGGAAGAGTCGATACGCCTGGCACCTGGGTACACGCGCATGAGGTAGCGCATATTGTGCTTTTCTAGTGCCGTCTTGCTATTTGAGTCTTTGGCGCAGAGCTTGACGAACGTGTTCTCAGAGAAAGAGAAGATGTGGTTGTACGTCTTGGCTTCCTGAAGGCCAAATCCACCGTACTTAATACCCTGCGCATAGACGCCGAGACGACCAAGATCTGGTGTGATCTTGCTGGTCTTGCGCTTCTTGCCTTTGTCGATGGCAGCTACGGCGTGATCGCTATCCTCGCTGGAAGAGCTTGGCGATAAAGTGGGACCAGAAGTTGTGGATCCTCTTGGTGTTGACGACGCGGCTACGAAACTGTCTGCAGGACTCATCGTAGGTGGGCTGTTGACGAGTGGAGAGGCAGAGACAAAGCTTGGGTCGGAAGAAGGTGTGCGTGTGAATGTGGAGGTGATGCTTCGCGCGCGGCTCCGGCCGTTGGGCGCGTCGGCAAGCTGCATTCCAAAGTCGCTGTCCTCCGCTGCCTTGACTTTGATGATGATCTTGTGCCTCAACTCCTCGGGTGAGGGTAGAGTGACCGAGTCGTTCATCAGAGGCTCGAGAACCATGATGCCATCCCAGTGCTTCTTCATGAGCTCAACCATGGCAAGCTGCTGGTCCACAGTGCAATGCACCTCAAGCGAGACGATCAGGGGGTATGGCGTGCTGTGGAAAGCGTATTTGGCGATGACGGAAACACAGTCTGCAAAGGGGATCTTGGTAGTCATAGTGCGGCCGTGTGTGACCATTGGGCGGCCATCGTCACCATCCCAACAATCGATCTCGATGCAACGACATCCCTTCACAAGTGCCGAAATGTAGCCCTCAACGCTAGAAGCGCCGGCAACTTGTCGACCAAGTAGGTACGTGTTGTGCGAGCTGGACACAAAGTATTCGTTCAGAGGGCGGTCCAGAACGACGTCACCCTTCTTTGACAGGAGTGGCGCGTTGTGGGAAGATGTCAAGAAATTCTGAAATCCAAGCATGTTCATCGTGCGATAACCGATGATGGGTTCCGCGTCCGGCAAGCGATGCTGAGTGGAGGCGTTTTTCGCATACTTTTCGAACACAGCTTCCCAGTGGCCAAGGTCCTTGTCAATGTCAATACATTGTTCGACTCGCAGAAACTCGGAAAAGGTGTCAAAGTCCATTTCAATGTCAGTGCCGAATTTGATGTTCCGGTAAAGGTTCTGGATGTCTTTTCGCTCCTTGAATGAATCGACAAAATCGCGGTATTGCGCATAGTCGAGACTGCCAGAGAGAGAGATGTCCGATCGAGTGAAGTGCGTGCGCACGGTGTGGTCAGAGCAGTTGATCTCAAGCTTGCGACATATCCAGCGCGCGTCTTCCAGGGTGAAAGACTCGTCAGCGTCGGAGGCCTTGCGTGCCATTGCTTGACGCCAAGCCATTGCCATGCTTTTCTCGGATTTCTCGGTGGAGGATGACAGTGCATTCATGATTTCTATCCGCTCTCTGGTGACCTTGTTCAACGCATCCGCCCAGAGATTGGTGATGTATGCGTCAGGTGTCATGAGATGCATGTTTTTGATGGTACGGCCTTTTGATCGTTCGGGGAGTTCATATATGATCGAGATCAAACGGCCTTCGTGTTCTTCAGGCACTTGCACGTCGTCACGTGCATACCTCGAGTCTGCACCAACGCGGATCTCACGCACATCATCGATGAAAAAGGATTTGTTGTAGTTCGTCGCGTGCCAGCACACTCTGGCCGAGTTTGGATCGAGCCAGATCTTGATCCTCTTGGCTCGTTTCGAAGTGTGCTTAGTGACCCAAGTACCTTGTTCCAGAACGGCGGAGATGGCCGGTGCGATACCGCCTTCGAAGCTGCTGAGAGCGCTGGACGCGTTACTTGGCCGACCAGCAATGTTTCCAAGTCCGTTGTGGCGACCGCGCGCCTTGGAGGGTGCTCTCGAGGGCGCTCTGGAGGGTGCTCTGGAAGGCCCTCTGGAATTTGATCGTTCCTCAATAACGTCGTCGGGGATTTCGGGTTGGCTGTCGAGCTCAAGGTCGGAGACATCCTGGCCGAGATCCGAATTGCCATTGCTGTCGCTACGTCGACGCATGAGAACCGGGCCGGCACTTACGTCACGCATACGCATCGATTGAGTGGTCGAGGCCCGTCGCCTCAACTTGTTGTGTGCGCCACGGGAAAGTCGACGGATCAAGCCAGGACTTTTTCCAGTCATAGCGTCTGACATGGAGCTGGGATGCGGCACGCGGGTGTGGGGAGATGGCGAACGTTCGTGAATCGGCCTTTCCAGCGCGGACGATCGTGGGTGAACAGATGGCGATATAGTCGGGTAGATCTGTGGCGAAAGGCCATTCTCAATCACACGATCCTGGAGCATGAAGGAATGTTTTGAGCGAAGAGAAGGTTTCTGGGAAATAGGGCTGCCTCGAACGGACGAGGCAGCGCTGCTGAGCGCAGCGGCGGAAGCTGGTGTGACGGACATGGCGATGGTTGAGGAGAGCGTTGAAGGGAGATTAGGCGCACTGGCAGCGGCCTGCGCTCGCGGAGTGGCGTTGGAAGTGTCTGAATTTATAAGAATGCCATTGGGGTGTTCTTCCAACGGCGATGGGGGACGAGACGGAAGGTTCATGGCTGGCGGCCGGGGCGGTATGTATCAGGGCTACTCAATGAGCATTGCGCGAGGCATTGTGGACTGCGAGCAGCGTGGCCGTCCCGGGAGGTGAGGTCGCACCAGAGTTGCCTCGCAGGGCCAGCTGGGTATGGCGAAGAAGGCAGATATGTAGTTTGGCGGCAGAAGGAATCGACCAGCGATGACTAGCGGGTTCGCGCCAGCGCGACTGCGGACTGCGGAGAGAGTGCTGCGGAGTCTGGCGATACACAAGGCAAGGCAGCCGGTATAGCAGGTCGCGCGGTACAGAGGCCGCGGGTGTGCTGGAGCCTGTCGGGGGAGACTGGAGTGCTTGGGCTCGGATGCACGTCAGAGCGAATCCTCTTGAGTACAGTAGCTCGTCCTTGGGGCTGAGGCCGACGAGGTGGGTGGGGGCTGCGCTGCGCTGCACTGCGATGCGATGCGATGCTGGGCTTGGTTGGATGCGGGCGCGGCAGTAGGTAGGTAGAGCAGAGTAGCAGCCGGACAGATTAGGCAGGCAGGACGGGGAGTACAAGAGTAATGTAGCTTTCAGATAGAGTACAAGGCGATGAAAGTGGTAGCGGTAGAATCGGCAGTAGCAGTAGTAGCAGTAGTGGTAGTAGTATAGTCGTAGTCGTAGTTCGTAGCGGCAAGTACTGTATTTTTTGGCGGCACAGCAGCAGCAGCAGCGGCGGTACAGCGTTTGGTACAAGGCAAATGCGGCACTGCGGGTGATGCTTAAAGGAGCGTAATGGGTCGGAGGTGCAAGGCTGATGCGCGCGCAAAAAGAGGCGTTGATGCGGTTTCGTGGGTTGATGGGAGGTGTGGTGTGGTGAGTAGGTACAGTAGTAGTGGTGACTGGACGCTGGATGGTCGAAGAAAGGCTTCACTCATCAGGATCAAATGGTCTGTGGGAGTGGGAGCGTTGACAAGGCTCTCCCGTTCCCCTTCCCTTCCCTTTTCCTTCCCGGCCACAAACCTTCCAGCGTTTTACGGGATTCTGGGAGGGAGCCAATTTCAACAAACTTACTAGATCCGGTACCAGCGCGTCTGCGACTCCACCTCGCCGCCCTCACTCACTGGTCGAGTGAATGAAACGGCGGCGAGACGGACGTCATCTCAATCTCGCTCCCAGGGCTATCACATAGTAGTAGAAATAAATCCTGCCCTGTGAGGCTGTGACATGCAGCGATGCGGTATGCTGGTAATAGACTACGTGTAGGTATCATGTCTGCTTTACTAGGTACAGTACTACTGGCCGACCTCCTCCGCCGTGGCCGTGGCCGGGAACCGTACCATTGAGAAGTGTAAACAGCGAGCTGCTGACCCGCGGGCATCCATACTCTGTGACTTAGGTATGACAGTCATCCTCTTCCGGCACTCTAATCGCAAAAGTCTCCAGCGAAGCTCAGGATGGCCGGTTTTCTTCCCCCTGTCCAGAAAGCTACACGGTTTAGCGGTACCTGGATACCTAGTTACCCACTCCACGTCCACGTCGCACCTCGCTGGTCTGAATCTGATTTGGATCCGCCAGGTACCTGCCTCTTCGTCTCGTCTGTCTGCATCGCCTGCAGGTCTCCTGCACACACCATCCGTCCTGGCCCTGAATGTCTGCGACTCGCCCAAGGCCGCCCTCGACACACAGAACGTTAAGGGTCCGAAACCACGATTGCGATTTGCGACCTGTGATCCGCGACTCGGGCAGGAAGAGGGCAGGCCAATGATGAGGCGGCCTTGGTGTGACCGGCAGCTTGGAAATCCATTGCCGGATCAGACATGGCACTTAGCCGAGCGCGGTCTTGTCTCGCATTCGCTACAGCGCTCCAATCCTGTCCGTCTTTGTGCCTTCGTGACAGCTCGCTGACTCTGACACTCTGTTGAATATTGCTTTGACTGAGCCCTTCGCTCCTAGGCGGTACTACTCATGCTCACGCACAGTCGGAAAACCACCATCTTCCTCCCTCTTGGCGCCATGAATAGTATCAAGATTTTTGCGCCGTTGGGCCGCCGTTGCAAGCTGCATGAAGCCATCCATCCCCACAGGGTGGAATGTCATGGTAGCTACTGAGCCCGCGCCACACCCGTCATCCATTGGCCGCGTATTTGCACAGCTTTTCCTTCCACTACTTCCCTCGCGCACACATGGGATTGCATGCACATGCAGTAGTGTTGCTGGCGCAGGCTGGGAGATCATGCGGCCTGATCAGGCACTTCGTTCCGTGAAGAGAGCGGTGTGTGATTGCGACAGACAAGGTGCATGCCGCCAGTCATATCGCATTGACACGACCTGCCCAGCACGAGCCAGGCGTGATCTGACACTGGCCTCCGGCAAGGCTGAGACACAGCCTGTCTGCCACGGGATGCTAGGCTTGCTAGCAGGCAACATGCCGCGTCCCCAGGGCCACGATGCCTGCGGTGCTCTTTTCTAGACTGTTCCCTCCCACGCCTCACAGCGACAGACTGTATCGTAGGTGTCACGGCATGCTCTGCTTGCCTGAGCCCTGTTTCACTGCTTGACTGGGCGTCGCTGTGCCCTTTGCCCTGTCGCAAGTATCCTACAGTATGCCTCCTTTCCTTTTCCTGCTGCAAGCACTTGGCGTCGAGCCGGCTCGGCCAGCGTTTAGCACTTGGTAGACCATATCAAACACGAGAAAATCAGAAACACCATCTCCCAAGCCTCCTCCAAGTGGGGAGGGATGTGCGACTACCTACTGCTTCCTGGCACCTGGCACCTGCACAGCACGCAGCGCCCAATCAGCCCGCCAGCCTTCCGACAACAGAGCCGACGTTTCCTGGTCGCAAATCATCATTCCGCACACGCGAAAGAATACCCACCGTCATCTCTCTGCCTCGCCAGGTGCCCACAAAGCCGCCTTGCTGCCATCTCGCGTGTCCGGCACGTCCGGATACGCAGAGTCCGTCGAAGCACCGTTGCCGGATCTTTAAAGTAACTTCCGTGTCCGGGCATACTTGCTCTAACTGTCTCCTACCAAACGTCTGCTACTACTCGCCACACCGACAAAGAACCCGCGGAGGAAGAAAAGGGTTCCCTGGGCGGTGGAAGCCGTAGCTCCTAGTAGCGATTGTGTGGAAACGTCTCGTTGCTATTCGCCTGCCTCCTGCAAAACACCGCGGGGTGGTTGGAGGGTCCATGTCTGTCTGCCTCCTGAAACGCCCCAGTTCACCGCCTGCCCACGTGCGACACTTGTTCTTGACGTGAGCCGATGACTCGGCGGTCGCCTTGGGAGATGTGGAACATGCGGTATGATCTTGTTGGTACTATTACTGGTCCTACGGATCGCGGCGAAGTACAGTATCATTGACGCTACATTATCGTCTGCGCCTCTTTCTCTCGCCATACAGCCAACACTGACTTCCAACACCTTCATACATGCACCTCCTCCAGTATCCGGATAGCCGGCTCATGCAATTTACACCAGGGCATCATCATCCCCGCGCAATACGTACCTCGCGCCTCTCCCGAGCAACAAAGCAGGTTGTCGCGGTTGTTGTTTCCATCCTTCCCTGCATTCGTTCGTTATTCGTTCGCGCAGCCTGCCGCATGTCAGCACCTTATCAAACCCACGCAGCATCGACCGACTGGCCGACTGCATTTCTTGATGCGCGCGATTCCGGCAAGGTTAGTCACTTAGGCTTCTCACACGATGCACGGCTGCACCGCCATCCAAGTGGACTTCCGGAAAAAAGCGTGTCCTCCCAAGCAAAACAATCCCTCTCAAGGTTCTCATCCTACGAAGGATTGAGATTCAATCTAAATCCACCCTTGTCTTCTGCCAGGCACCAGGATTGTTATTATTATCACCATTACAGCCCTGCCTGTATGAAGAGAACGGCTCGGCCTTACCGATGGGACATTTGCGGCCACCGTGCCACTTTCAATCAATCTCGCTAATCAATTCCCGACTTGCTGACGAGCAGCCCAAGAAAACAGCCTTGAACGAGCCCATGCATGCATGCATGCTTCGCCATCTGCACACTTGCATGCTCGCCCAAAAACGATCACGTACATGTAAGTCATAATACTGGAGGCGGACCTAGAAGCAGCCTGCGGCATGACATACATACAACACCTGCTTGCTTGCTTGCTGCTGCTGCTGCTGCTGCTGCTACTGCGCCTGTGCAGCTTGCTAATCACGCCAACCGACTAACCAATCCTCTCTAAATGCGAAGTCAAGTTTCCATTTGCTTCGCCCATAGGTGCATGCGCATAGTATCACCCCACTCTTTGAAACGAGTCCGAGGAACTGCATATGAGCAAAACTCGGTCAGACCTATGCCCAAACCCCCCGCCATGCTGCTGTGCGACGAAGGACAGCTTGACACCTGGCAGGAAGTAGGTACTGTAGACTAGTCGTCCCATCATCACGCATGCAACTCATGCACGCATGCGCTCCGCACGCACGCACGCACGCAAGTAAAGAAACCCCCCGCTCGAGGTTGTACAGCGCACTGCCAAACCTGCCAAAGGGCCGGGAGCATGAGCGTACTTGATACGACATCGCCGTCATCAGCAAGCAGCATCAGCATGCGAGTGCACGAAAGCGGCTGGGTCTAACGAAACGATTGGAAGGCAGACAACCTGACCTGCCTGCCGACTCACGCATCTTATGACCTCGGGAGAACGATAATAAGAAATCACTCATATACGTGACGGATGATTTGACTAATCCAACCACGCAAGCGATAGTGGTAGTGGGGCAGACATGCCACCGCATCAATCTACTGCTACCTACTACTAGCATTATGATTGTCGTTATTTTAGTCGGGCATTTCATGCGCTGGCGGCCACGTGCGGGATTTGCAGATCATGTGGCCTCTTGGTAGTCTTGCTTCTCCTCGTCCTGGCGTTCTGCCGACGTCCGAGTATGCCTACTCAGCCGTTCGGGTGATGCACCATCGTTCGGGTGCTGCAGCTCTCCAGCTCTCCAGTTTCCATCATGCATGCAGGTTGGTTGGCTGGGCGACGAAAACTACACCACTGGGCTTGAGATCCATCCCATCCAAGGAAAGTCCTCTCTCTTTCGCTCTCCGCGGTCGATGGCGGGATGGATGCCACCGGATGAGGATCGTGAGAGATTACGGTCGTCGGGGAATGATCGCGCACACCCCTACCTACCCTCGAGAAGGTCACGGGTGCCGGCAACGTCTCGCTTGTTTCCAAGAGAGTAGGTAGTGGGTGCGGCGTGGGAATTGTATTATTGTGAGGCTTCCATTCAGAAGCTCGACTTTCTGGTGGCGTGACAACTTGATGACAGGAATTGACGGTTGTTGCTGACCGGTTGAATTATTGCATTGCATGAACCATCATCATCACTACCAACTGTGACTTGTTACAGTAGTCATCAACCGACCAGTCATCAAGTGACCAACCATCCTCTTCCATTCGCCTATTTCTTGCAGGAGATGTCTCCTCCATGCGTCTTGTGCATTGTCCCACTTCGGCTTTTGATCATGTGCTCTCGCTTAGCTATGCGAGCTGCTGACGCCGGGTTGGAAAGGTGGCACAATCGTCGTGCTGCCGTATGATTGCTACGAGAACCGAGCACGTGGGTATGATCTCGGCGGTTTAGGTGGTTCGAACTTATTGATTTCCATGTTGAACGTGGTCACAACCCCAACCCTAACCCTCTTTACATCTTCAAAAGTGTCGGCCATGCATTGAATCGATACTAAGGACAACCGGCACCTTTTCCATCCTCTGGCGCGACCTCAGAAAGACACTAGACTTATTGAAATGATGAATACTCGAAGTGTGCTGAACTTGAGAACTTGTTTGACCTTATGGCAAGCTTGAGCTCAAGTATGACATGGATTGGGTTGGATGAAGTGCATCAGTTGCCAACGAAGCATATATCAGTCCACGTACAGCACTAAATCTGAACACTCAATATTCATCCATTGCAACTAGGTCTTCGGCCCATGGATCGAATCCTTTGTTCACTGAACAGTGGCCTCGGTATCACGTAATGGACAATACCAACCCCGATCCGGATGTGCCCGGAATGGCCGAACGAACGAACGCGTATGTACGAATGGGTGACACGGCTGGTTGTTTGCTATTGTGCGTGAATGTGATTGTGACAACTGAAATCGAGTTGAATGTGATACACATACTGACATGTGTATCGGTAGAACATGGCAAAGTCAACGGCTTCCATGGTACATTGATGGCATGTGATGTGATCGGCAGCGGATGCGTCATTTCAGGTAGGCAGCTGTGCTATTCAATCACACGGAGCTCAAGTGCTGCCTTGAGCATGCGAGTTTGCTTGCGACAACTCTCTTTCACTGACAGCCTACCAACCTAACGAACCCCAACAATCCTGTTCTTTGTGCATACTCCTTACGATTGTTCCGACTCCACTGAACCCATCAACCTATCCCCCATCCGTAAACTCAACACTCGGCATCGAAGGCTCTATAATAAACGCCCACCACCAACGAAGCTCCCGCTGCTACACCACCTTCGCATATCCACTCTCTTGCGACTCAACAGCAGCTTTCCCCTCAGCTGTTCGTCCTCGGCGCTGCATGTCCTCTGTGACCTCGACTAGGAATCTTCAACATCTGCAAGCTACCCCTGCGCCTGGCTCTATTACATCGCCCACCGTGCCAATCTACACCACAACCGCCGGCCACGAGCCGAATGCGCATCGCACAAGCCGTTTCATGGAAGAAGGATTAGCCTATCGTCCGGCAAAAACGAGCGCGGACGCACACTCTGTACCACAAGCTGTAACACCCTCGCGCAATTCCATAGACCCGGCTACGGTCCCTATGCGCACGAGCTCCTCGCGAGCTGCATTGAACGGAGAAACTGGTGGCCCAACCAGCCCGATCGATCCTAGGAACCGGACTATCTCGCCAAGCGAGTCTAAGAGGAAGCCGCAAGTCAGCGAGAGCGATTGGTACGGCGCAGGCAAAGCGACCAGATCATCGCCGCCGCTCATGAGGACCGAGGAGCACACTGCGCCTGTGCAGTCCCAGGCAGAAGGAACACCATATGTTGGACAGGACTTAATACACGGTGACGGCTTCAGCTGGAGCGCGGAGAAGGAGAACATCGTCAAAGGACCCTACGACTACCTCGAGTCGCATCCGGGCAAAGATGTGCGCAGCCAGCTGATCAACGCCTTTAACCTCTGGCTACAAGTCCCGGAGCCCGAGCTCTCGATCATCAACAAAGTAGTCGGCATGCTACACACGGCCTCACTCCTCATCGACGACGTGGAAGACAATTCGAACCTGCGCCGCGGCGTGCCCGTCGCGCACATGATCTTTGGAACTGCGCAAACGATCAACAGCGCCAACTACGTCTACTTTTGCGCCCTGCAAGAAATCACCAAACTCAACAACCCCGAGGCTATCCGCATCTACACCGACGAACTCCTCAACCTGCACCGCGGCCAAGGCATGGACCTCTTCTGGCGCGACACCCTAACCTGCCCCTCGGAAGACGACTACCTCGAAATGGTCGGCAACAAAACCGGAGGCCTCTTCCGCCTCGCCATCAAACTGATGTTCGCCTGCTCGCCCTCGCACCAAGCCCCTGGGACCACAACAGACTACGTTCCCCTCGTAAACACCATCGGCCTGCTCTTCCAGATCCTCGACGACTACCGCAACCTCTCCCACCCGACCTACACGGCCAACAAGGGCCTCTGCGAGGATCTGACCGAAGGCAAGTTCTCCTTCCCGATCATCCACGCCATCCGCGCGAACCCGGCCAACCTCGTTCTGATCAACATCCTCAAGCAGAAGCCGACCGACGACGACGTCAAGAGGTACGCCGTGGCCTACATGGACTCCGTTGGCTCTTTCGCGTACACACGCCGCGTCCTGCGGGGCCTGACCCGCAAGGCGCTGGCGCTTGTTGACGAGGTTGATGCTGGGCGCGGGAACGGCGGCGGGATCAAGGCGATTCTGGAGCTGCTGAAGGTGGAGAAGGGGAGTAAGGAGGCGAAGGCGGATGCTGTTGTTTGAGTCCGGAGTTTGTTTTTGTGCCGGGCTTGTTTTGCTTTCCAATGGATCTCGATGATGCCTTTGAGATGAGGCCGTTTCAAAGGCTTAGGATAAATTTTGAGGGTTTGAAAGGGCCTGGGAGTTCTCTGGGCTCTGGAGTTAGGATGCGATGGCATGGGTTGGCATATGGGTCCATCGACAGATGTGGCTCGCGATTGTTGTGTTTCTTTCTACTCTACACTGCACGAGGTCACGCGGATTGTGGGAGATGGAGGAGAAAATTGAGGGTAAGGGGGTTCTTATAATGACAGCACCCCTTAGGTTTTTTTTTATCTCTTGTATCTTGTCTTGCCAGTATATACTGAATTACTGGCATTCATTGCAGTTGCAACTATTCAACTCAATCCCATCATCTTACAGCGACCAGTTTCCCAAACCGTTTCCTTGAACCTTTGGAGAGCTTTGTGAGCTCTATAGCAGACTAAACGGATCCCTTCCTGTCTCTGCTTTCGAGCGGTGTGTGCTCTGGTTGATGGTAGACATTCGTTGCCTATGGCAGATAGGCGAGAAGAATCCGGCATTCTTCCCAGTCTATAATCGTCGTGCTCGGAGTCCTCGAGGAGCTGCATCGATGGTCGCAATGAAGCGAATGTATACCGTCCTTTCGTGAGGATGCTCGTCTACGCACTCAAGCTTCCAGTAATCTCGACAGACGCTTGTCGCCAACGAGATGGTCGCGGCCAGTCGTTTGTGACCCGGCCTTTTCACTTCTAGTGGCCATGTGGCGAATCTTTCGGGTGGAAATCTCTATCCTTTCGTGGTAGAAACCCAAGACCTGGGTGTCCCAGATTTCCATCATCTAGAGGTAGTCCTTCTTCTTGGCGGTGCGTGTGTATTGGTTCATGTGCCACTCGACATCGCCATCCTTGTTATCCGCGGTGCCTTGTCTGATCTCGAACAGGCGCATGGTCATGCGCGGACCAACCTCAGCCAGCTCCACACTCTGGTAGCCAGTCTTGACGAAGACGTGGTGACGTACTTCGACGCTGTCTTCGATGTTCTTGAAAGTCACCACTCTGCTGCCGAGTTTTGCGGATCCCTCGCGTGGAGGGAAAAGGTGCTGCAGGATCTTCACCACGCGCTTGCCGAGGGTGGTTGTGAAGCCCTCAAAGATGAGGTGCGGGTACGACTCCGAGACGGTTCCGCGGGAGGCGTTGGGAATGTCGTGGCGGAGGACGACGTTGTGCAGACTGAATGATGCTGTCGGGCCGTGGGGCATGTGGGAGATGGTGAGTGCTGTGGGCGTACCGCGGTGCTCGTGGAGAAGAATGAGATCGCTAAGGCCGGACGACTTGGCAGAAGAGACCAGGTTGGGCAGGACTAGGTTACCTCTGTTCAGGCGGATGCCGGTGGGCAGAAGCAGACGGATCTCTTTGGCGAAAGAGGCGAGACGGCTGCTAGGGTCGCGAGAGGTGGTCACGAGGACACGCGGGTCGACGACACCGGACAGGTAGGAGTATTCATCGTCAAGGTCCAGCTCGTCCTCAGCAGTGCGGTCGGCACGAGTCTCGTCGTACTTGTAGTCCTGGCGCAATTTCTTATCGTTGGCAATCGCCGAGTCGAGCGGTTTGCCGGTAGCCAGCGACTGCTTCAGCTTTGCGCGCTTCTCGCTGATTTCGGCATCGCGGAGGGTGAGTGCGCGACGGTAGAGGTAGTCGCGCCGTTGGCGAGCCTGTCGTCGGATCATTTTGGTGTAGGAGTGAATAGGTGGGTGGATGTGAGTGAAGTCTCGAAGTCTTGAGAGCGGCGTGCAATGAAATCTTCAATAATTAAATCCAAGCTTCCCGCTGCCGTACTCCCCGCAGCGCCAGCGTCTTTAATCGACCAACACACACGACGACCCTAACCACCACCTCCGCATCTCTGCCGTGAGCGACACGCAGGATCAACTCTCTCAACAACTCACCGCCGACCTCACACAGGACCCTCACAGGCGATAGTATCCTCGCAACACACACCGGGGTTGAGGCCTCCGCTCTCGGCCCCGCCACTACACCACTTGCCATTCCCATTCCCAAAACTCACCACTTTACTATATCACCAACAAACAAACGCGCCGTCCTGCCATGGCCGCCGCCTTTGCCCATGCTGGCAACCACCTCGTCGGTGACTCGGTATCTGCCATTAACGATGGCGATGACCTCTCCACTCTGGATGCCGGCGAGAGCGCCCTAGACAACGAATACGGACGCGGAAATTTGAATGGAGGCCCACGACGCAGGCGCGTGGGTGACGACGACGAGACAGATCTGGGATTTGACGACGATGATACCGAGAGCTTGGCGAGCCATGCTGTGAACGGAGCAAACGGAGCCGCTGGTCAGCAGCCCGAGGAGGAGGTAGAGCTGCCACCGCACGCTTGCGCATACTGCGGCATTCACAACCCCAGCAGCGTTGTCAAATGCTTGTCCTGCAACAAGTGGTTCTGCTCTGCTCGCGGCAACACGAGCTCGAGCCATATTATCAACCATCTTGTTCGCGCCAGGCACAAGGAGGTACAGCTGCACCCGACCTCCCAGCTTGGAGAGACCACCCTTGAATGCTACAACTGCGGCACCAAGAACGTATTCTTGCTTGGATTTATCCCGGCGAAAAGCGATACTGTCGTTGTTCTGCTCTGCCGTCAGCCATGCGCCGCCATGCCGAGCAGCAAGGACATGAACTGGGACACCTCGCGCTGGCAGCCTTTGATTGAGGACCGCTCCTTTTTGCCATGGCTTGTCAGTGCGCCCACCGACCAGGAGCAGATGCGCGCTAGACATCTGCCGCCTCAGGTTATTGCAAAGCTGGAAGAGATGTGGAAGGACAACAGCGGAGCTACGATTCAGGATCTCGAAAAAAACTCCGGCATCGATGACGAGCCGGCGCCCGTTCTTCTGCGCTACGATGATGCCTACCAATACCAGAACGTCTTTGGCCCGCTTGTCAAGATCGAGGCAGACTACGACAGGAAGCTCAAGGAGTCTCAATCTCAGGACAACCTCATCGTTCGCTGGGACTTTGGCCTCAACAACAAGCACCTGGCTTCTTTCGTTCTGCCGAAGCTGGAACTCGGCGATGTTAAGCTTGCTGTGGGCGACGAAATGCGCCTCCGCTACCAGGGTGAGCTGCGCCCTCATTGGGAAGGTGTGGGTTACGTTATCAAGATCCCCAACAACCAAAGCGACGAGGTCAGCATTGAACTTCGGGCACGCGGCGACCACAAGAGTGTTCCCACCGAGTGCACTCACAACTTCACCGCCGACTACGTCTGGAAGGCCACCTCCTTCGACCGCATGCAGCACGCCATGAAGACATTCGCTATCGATGAAATGAGCGTTTCAGGCTACATTTTCCACCGTCTTCTTGGTCACGAAGTTGCTGCTGCGCCCATGAAGACTCAGATGCCGCGCAAGTTCAGTGTCCCCGGTCTCCCTGAGCTGAACGGCTCTCAGATCAACGCAGTCAAGAGTGTCCTGCAAAAGCCGCTCAGCTTGATTCAGGGACCTCCCGGTACTGGAAAGACTGTCACTTCCGCCACTATCATCTACCACCTTAGTAAGATTAACGGTGGCCAGGTGCTTGTCTGCGCGCCCTCGAACGTGGCGGTTGACCAACTCACCGAGCGTATCCACCTCACTGGTCTCAAGGTTGTCCGCGTGACCGCCAAGTCTCGTGAGGATGTAGAGTCCAAGGTCGGCTTCCTTTCCCTGCACGAGCAGGTTCGCATGAACGACACCAACGTCGAACTCAACAAGCTCATGCAGCTGAAGAGCGAGCTTGGCGAGCTTAGCAGCCAGGATGAGAAGAAATTCAAGTCCCTCACTCGTGCTGCTGAGCGCGAGGTCCTCACAAACGCCGACGTTATCTGCTGCACCTGTGTTGGTGCTGGCGACCCTCGTCTTTCCAAGCTCAAGTTCCGCACAGTCCTCATCGATGAGAGCACGCAGTCCGCCGAGCCGGAGTGCATGATTCCTTTGGTCTTGGGCTGCAAGCAGGTCGTACTCGTCGGTGACCACCAGCAACTTGGTCCTGTCATCATGAACAAGAAGGCTGCCAAGGCTGGCCTGAACCAGTCTCTGTTCGAGCGTCTGGTCATCCTTGGTTGTGCACCGATCCGTCTGCAGGTCCAGTACCGTATGCACCCTTGTCTCTCCGAGTTCCCCAGCAACATGTTCTACGAAGGCTCTCTGCAGAACGGTATTACCATGCACCAGCGTTTGCGCCGCGATGTCGACTTCCCATGGCCTGTGGTCGACAACCCGATGATGTTCTGGTCCAACCTTGGTTCCGAGGAGATTTCCGCATCTGGTACCAGTTTCCTCAACAGAACCGAAGCACAGAACGTCGAGAAGATCGTCACCCGCTTCTTCAAGGCTGGCGTCAAGCCTGAGGATATCGGTGTCATCACGCCGTACGAGGGTCAACGCAGCTTTGTCGTCCAGAGCATGCAGCAGAGCGGCACTTTCAGAAAGGAGTACTACAAGGAGATCGAAGTCGCTTCCGTCGACGCCTTCCAAGGTCGCGAGAAGGACTTCATCGTTCTGTCTTGTGTGCGTAGCAACGAGCACCAGGGTATAGGTTTCTTGTCCGACCCGCGTCGTCTCAACGTTGCTCTCACTCGTGCCAAATACGGTCTTGTCATTCTTGGCAACCCGAAGGTTCTGAGCAAGCACCCTCTGTGGCACTACCTTCTGTTGCATTTCAAGGAGCGCAACACTCTCGTGGAGGGTCCTCTGAATAACCTGCAAGTCTCGCTCTTGCAGTTCAGCAGGCCCAAGACTTCCTACCGCGGTCCGCAGCGTTACCAGATGTCTCACCAGAGCGCCAACCAGGTGGCAACTTCCAACGGTGGTCGTGCTAACGGCGGTCCTGGACCTCGTGCCGATGGCAGCGTAATCGGTTACATCCCCGATGATGTCAGCTCTGTGCACTCTTCGGCTCTTGGTGGTGGCGCTGCTCTCAACGCCCAGTACCCGCCGATGTTCCAGGGCTTCCAGGACTCCTGGCCTGTGATCTCTGCCGGCCAGCGCAACATGTCTGGCGGCGGCCCTGGTCCTCAGCACCACCACCATCACCATGCTCAGCACCGCGCACCCGAGTCTATTGCTGGCGACAGTGTTGCAGGCACCGAGGTCACCGACGTCACGACCAATGGCTCCGTCAAGCAGCCAGGCCAGGGCGGTGTTAGTCTCGCCGGCCTCAGCATCAACGATCTCAACAAGCAAGCCTCGCTTTCCCAGTCTGACAAGCTCAGACGCTATGTCGAGGGGCAAACAGCCGCTCCGCAGTTGCCAATTGGCAGTGGAAGGGTCAACCGTTCGATGCTGGAGCAAGACGAGGATGCGAGGAGCGTTAGCACTGCTTTCGCAAGCCAGGTCGGCGGTGTCGGTGGGTACGACTGATTGAGAGATGGGCTATGAAAATTTGCAGTCGGCAGGACGGAGCAAATGCCCTCTTGCTACGATTCTTATGCATGCCTTTTTGGGAAGATGCGAAAACGACATGAGCACCGAACAATGACCGTCTACCACAGACGCTCAACCGTTTCCGACCTCGTTATCTCGCCCAGTGATCAGGACGAAGTTTGTCTTGGGATTCGAACATCGTTCCCATGCCGCTCCACCACAACTCCTACGACTCATGGAACTTCCATCTATGTCAACCAAGTCTAATCGCCAATATCAGTCGACCGGGTGATGTGCGCTTCCCTGCAGTACACACAGCTACTGTTGCGCCGTCTAAGTTCTGATCTCAGCGGGAAGCTAGTTTGCTGCCAACAGCGATGTGCAGTGCTGATGCCTCTTCAGCAGAACTGAGGACTCGACTCACGACTTTGCACGCCGCAGCCATGACTTTCTGGTCGACGGGAGGGGAATGAAGGGAGACACGTGGGAGGTGCAGAAGCTCTCTGGAATTTTAAAAAGAAAAAGATAAGAAAAGTCTGATTTTTGACGCGGTACTTGCTTTCTGATACAATTTTCACTTCTCGACCATAGGCTGCTCGCTGGCCATTCCAGTGCTTCTCGCTCTTTTGCGAGACTCGATCTGGCATGGCTGGTAGGCGGCTCCTCGACACTCTTTCAACTACTTGCCTTGCTTATGTACCTTTGGACTTGCGCTAGAATTGAGATAGGAACTGCTTGAATGTGATTCCTCATTTTGGTTCTCCAGACGGCTTCGATTTCGAGGCCTGATTCCATCTTTACAACCTTCTACGTGCACGTGCGGTGACATTCTTCTCACATTTCCCTTCGAGAGAAAATATGTCAGAAATGAGTGTCTCGGAGGATTGAGTATCGACGCAAGCTGGTGTCTGCGACTCTCGTATGCGTTCGACATACTGATGCCAGTGAGAGAGAGCAGGTTCCAAATTGCAGTTTCTCCTGGTTCGAGTATGTTTGAATGGTGGTATCAGTGACTTTCATTGAGAATTGACTTGACTAACCGCAAAGCGCGATTGACGATTCAGGTTCTTTTGACTTCGTTTGCTCACTCAGTAGGGCTAGTGTTGGGTTGGACAATCGGATTTGCTTGACATGCACTCAGGAAGCGGCGATGGTATGGCTGTGCTCAAAGAAACTGCAGATTCTGATACATGATCAATGGATCTCTGCAATTGTCATGCTAGGGTGAAAGACCGGAGAGCAAAATACGAAGGCAATAGCACACTTGGCGGCGCTGACTCTTTCGAAAGACAAGAGAGTCCGCAGCACACAACGTCCCAGGTTGGTGTCGCGCATCGCTGCCTTTGATACCGATGAGAATTTGCTTGCAGGGTGCATGCAGGCAAACGGGCTTGCCGCGGATGCTTGCTTTATGGTCAAAGACTCTTCTTCCTTCTGGGAAGCAAGCGGAAATCCATGGTGGGAGGTCCTGGTCTGCTGCTTTCCTATAAGAGGATTGACGTTTCTAGATATCTAGACACTGGATCTGCACCTCACCACACCACACCACATCACAGGAATCGCACCCCAGGCATCATGTCTGGCAAGCCAAAAGGAAACCGTGATCGCAAGGTATGCCACAATTGTCGAAATTTCGGACACATAGTTACTAATCGTTCACAGGGCGGTCACCAGAACATGACGAGACTCCCCGACAGGACGGCTCCGAACCAAGCACAACCAACACCGCCCACGAGCGATGAATTGGCTGGTCCTATCTGGGTTCCCGATGCTTCGACTTCCGACAAGGGTCCGAAAGTATACACCGAAGCTGACTTCATTTCGTTCGACATTCAACGCACCGAGGAACAGAAGAGATTCAGCACCGTGGACTTGACGTTCGAGCATGGCCTCCGCATCAGCCATGGCAAGAAAAACCACTTTCCACAGGAGCGCAGGATCATCACCAACTACGTCAAGATCAACAAGAAGCCCAAGTGGGTGTACGTGTACAAGCTGTCCTTCGTCCGTGAGAGAGAGACCAGTAAAGCCGACAAAGTTGTGAACGACAGAACAGAGAGAGGCGCAATTTTCGAAGCGCTCAAAACACGTCCAGGCTACGTCAACCTGAATAATCGCGAGGACTACGCAACCGACTAAGATGTGATCTGGGCAACGGACCCACTCTTTCCCGACAATGTGGTCAGCGACCAAGCTGTCCCTGCAGTAGCGTTGGCCTTCCCTGTTCGACACCCTTTTACCGGCCAGCCCATTCGTTGGCACAGCGTCGAGATCGTCTGGGACAGAAGAATCGACGCTCAAGCGAACGTACAAACCTTCTTGGGGAGCCAAAGCGCAGACATCGATCATTTCACCCGCGGAATCAACGCTTTTTTGACCCAACAT
>Ga0265780_10000730_pt1 | contig 49713 bp, 54 predicted proteins | sample P1T30metagenome_FD_192432 | JGI IMG/M metagenome (GOLD analysis project Ga0265780, IMG submission 192432) | Plant litter microbial communities from East Loma Ridge, Irvine, California - P1 T30 | ecosystem: Environmental > Terrestrial > Plant litter > Unclassified | place: USA: California... | reverse complement strand
TTGACAACGAAGTCGCTCGCTTCCGATCAGGTTATTGATGTTATTGATTCGCGTCCAGCAATTCTTTGTCAGAAGCTTTCCCCAACTAAGGAGCCTCAGTCGCCGCACACCGAGAGCATGGGTGACAAGTTTGGCGCTCGTGGCGCCTTGTTGCTGTGCAATATAGAGCTCCGGGACCGACGCCAGTACGAAAGGGGTTCGAATCTCGAAAGTGGCATAGACAGGGCTATGTCGAGCGCATAAAACCAACCTTTGATGTCGGCTTTCAATGTATGCCATGTGGTCCAAACCTCGGCATCATTGACCGTGAAAGTCTCCGCAGTCTGTCTAGCTTCGCGTTTCCCCATGTGAGTGTTGTCAAGGGAAGACCGAGTATTCCTTGCTCACTCGATCTTGGTATCTCTCGAACACATTGATCCTTGCAAGCCCTCCAATCGAGCGAGGGTACTGTCACGATCCGAATGATAAGGCTCGCTAAGCCGGACCGTGTCACGATGCTAAAATCTAGACCACTGCAAAAGCCTAGAATGATGTAACCTCTAAGTGAGATCGAGATGATTGGTGAAACTGTGCTTCCGACTTGGATCAACGTGACACACTGTTAGAAATATTTGACTATGGCCATTAATTCTTTCTTGTTGGTGGTAGCATTGAGTTGTGCGCCTGTGAATCGTCGAAATTCAGTTGTAACAGGGTGTTGTTGGAAAGATTTGGCATTGATCGGTGAAATGATAAGACCGGCCAAAATGCGACACATCGGTTTGGCCCACGGTGTTACGATCCGACACACTCCATGGTACTAAGGGATCGTAACCCACATCTCAAACACACCACCGCATATTCCGCAGCTGCCCATACGGCACCATACAACCCCACACAGAAACATAAAGGAACACCTGGTAATCGATGATCCCGCCTGGCACCATATGGTACCAGCTGTCACCGTATGGCACCACCTGGTACCACCCGGCACCAACTTAGCCACCGGGTTACCTTTGGAAAGGTATATAAGAACGCCCATCTCAGACTCATTGATTCTACTTCCCATGGGTTTCTCTTTCTTTTAGTTACATTACAAGGTCTCTCACAATTACCATAACACCAACATAGTCCGACAATAGAATCATCAAGCTCTCGATGACTACTTCCACTTCCAGTCAAACTTGACAAAGTTTGCCGAAGTTCAGACAAGTTCTTGCAGTCGCGGCTGATGTAAGCATCTATGTTGTTCAAGGCTCGCCTATTTCCAGCTGCGGCCATCGTACGATGCCATGTACCTCTTGCGGTCACAAAAGTGAGACACAATGTTTCAGAAAGAAAGAATGGATGTATGGGTATGAAAGGATCTGGACGCATGGTGCTGAAGTGGAACTGAGTATAAGAATTGTCGCCGAGATTCGTCGACGACAAATTGCAGCGATCTCTGATTGTTGTCTACTATATCATTATATATCTATCAGTAAAGTCATAGTCACTTGTAGTACTGGAACAATTGTTATTGCCCACCTCTTTTGTTTCTTTCTTTACATATATCTTGTACGCTTCCTTGACCAACACTTGGGCTAGCGGCGACTCAACGTTCTTAGCTTATTCTTGCCAACGTGCAACTAAGTTAGTACAAATCCTCACAGTGTAGTCTAACTTGAACCATCTTATCCCTAGTAGGACGTCAACACCTATAATTAGTCAAAGTAGCCCAGCGACACGACGGATGAATTGTCTTGCTGCCTTGAGAAGTCTGACTGACAAATCAGGCTACTTCTCACTTCAACAATAATTCTTTCACAATGAGAGCCAGTAACAACTCCTGCCGGGGAACAACTAGCACCACCCTAATCCTTGGCAACATTGGCAGCACCTCAGATCCAGACTTTATGCCATTTTAAGACAATGTCAAGACACTGTCTACCAAAGCCTCACACCACACCTGTGGAACTGTGTCACGGAATTATATTGAAGTTCATATACCTTCGCCGACATTCGTCGACATTTAAATGGTCGATCAACTTTGCGGACATTCGTTGACATTTGAATGGTCAATCAACTAATGGTAATTGGTGGCCGAATTGGTAGTTCATTCCCGCTGCCGAACTGATGCCTCATTCCCCTCGACATACCGCCAATTACTGAGTATCGAAAACGATGAAGATATCATCAAACTCTTGTTCACTAATTCCACTTCCGGCCTATCTCGACTAAGCTCGCCAAAGTTCATACGAGTTCTTCCAGTTGCGGCCGGTACAAATATCTATATTGCTCTCAACTTAATTCACTACCAACTGCAGCCACGTTATTATGCCCCTTACCTCTTGCGGCCACCACGGTGAGACACAATGTTTCAGTAGGGAGGATGGACATATGGGTTAAATGAAACTGGACGCATGGTGCTGTAGTAAAACTTAGTATAAGAATTGTCGCCGAGATTTGTTGAATCTCAGCAATCTCTGATTGTTGTCAACCATAGTCATTGTTACTAGTTAAGCCATAGTATCTGTAGTGCCCTATACATTCATTACCGCACAACTACCTTATTCAGTCTTTGCACACAGCCCGCACGCTACCTTGATCAACACTTAAGCTAGCGGCAATTCAACGCTCTTAGCTTATTCTCGCCAAAGTTCAACTAAGTTAGTACAAGTCCCTACGGGATAGTCTAACCCAAACTACGTTATCCCAAGTTGGACGTCGACCTACATCGTTGGTCGAAGTAGCCCAGTGACAAACTGCAGCACCCATATCAGCTGCGTCAACTTCTACTATAATCTCTGCTCCAGCTTCATCTGAACCCACATGTACCACCACAAACAACATACCACTTCTAAGGGTAGATGTTTGTGAGATTCTGAGTCTAGGGGAAAATTGTCACCGGGCTACTTTGACCAACAATAGAGGTCAGCAACCAACTTGGGATAACGTGGTTCAAGCTAGACTATCTTGTAAGGACTTGTACTAACTGAGACAAACTTTGGCAAGAATAAGCTAAGAGCGTTGAATTGCCACTAGCTTGAGTGTCGGTTGAGGTAGCGTACAAGGTGTATGGAAAGCTCAAATAGGGATAGGTGGACAATAACAATTGTATAGTGTACTACAAATAACTATGACTCAACTAATAGTGGTTACTATGGTAAACAGCAACCAGAGATTGCTGAGATTTGACAAATCTTGGCAACAATTCCTATACTGAATTTCACCTCAGCACCATGCGTTCAATGTCTTTGAGCCCATGCTTTCATTCTTTCTCTTTGAGACATTGTAAGAGATTGTTGCGGCCGCAAGAGGTATGAGGCGTAGTAAGATGGTCGCAGCTGGTAGTGATTAGATCAAGAACGATACAGATAATCAAACTGGCCGCAACTGGAAGAACTCGTCTGAATTTTGGCAAACTTTGTTGAGCTTGGCCGGAAGTGGAAGTAGTGAATGAGAGCTCAATGATTCTATCGTTGTACTGTGCTGGCGTTTTGATACTTGGGACTTGGTGGTATATCAGCAGATGTTGGCGAAGGTATGTAGACTCCAATATAATTTCGTGACACTTTTGACCTATTCCGGCAACGGATACTGAGTGTGCAGAAGCAAAACAGTGCCCATACCCTCAAATTGTTGGCTCTATCCTCTATGCAATAACGATCTCTCGCCCAGACCTGTCACACTCTGCATCAGTCCTCTCCAGATTTATCAGCAAATGGAACAAAACTCACTATCAAGCTGCGAAGCAACTACTGCGCTATATCAGAGGAGCAACCGATCTCAGTCTTGTCTTCAATGGAGATTGTGTCAAGCAAATTATTCAAGGGTATGCAGATGCGGATTGGGGAGAAGATTTGGACACCAAACGCTCAGCAACTGGCTACATCTTCATGGTCTGTGCAGGAACAATTGCCTGGAAGTCTTGCCGCCAGCCAACTGTGGCTCTCTCAACAACGGAAGCGGAATACATGGCCTCAGCTGATGCAACCTGACAAGCACAATGGCTGCGGCTTCTTCTAGACAACCTCCAGATTTGATTTGCCAGCAGACACTCCAATCCCAATCCTCAACAACAACAGCGGGTGCATTGCACTGTCAAAGAACCCGGTACACCACACCCTTCGAGCATATTGCTATGCAGCATCACTCTCTCAGGGAAAAGAAAGTAGAGGACAGCACTGTCAAATTCTACTTTGTCCCTTCTGCAGACAACCTTGCCAACATGTTTACCAAAGCGCTGTCTCAACCAGCTTGAGAGCGACTGAAGGAGCAAATGCAAATCAGCAGATACCAATCACATGGGCAAGGGGAGGTGTGAGAATGTGGCAACTTCACTTGGTGATCAAGTGGTAGTGTTTCATATTGCTTCCATTTAGCACCGCTTTCACCTTGTTCTTGTTCTAGCTACATTTTTCTCTCTTGTACTTCATCTTTATATGTATCTATCACATTGACTTCAGTGAATTTCACAGTGCAATTGTCCCATCATTCATTCACCCTGACCGTCAATACCGTGCAGTCCAGTTCCAACAATGGACTTCATCAACTGATGGAGAACATTCGTCGTGCAATCATTACGCCTCATGTACTGTTGATGTACTCCAGTATGTGTTTGTCACTAAGCTACGTCGACCAACGATAGGTGTCGACGCCCAACTCAAGAGTTGATGCGGCTCAGATAGATCTGTCTCGTAGAGATTGAAATATCTTCGGCGAGCTTCGGCGAGAATGAGCTAAGAGCGTTGAGTTACTGCTAGTTCAAGTGTCGGTCGAGGTAGCGTTCAAGGAAATGATAGAATGAGAGATAGGTGGGCGATATTGATTGTATAGTGATACTATATGAGGATAGAATTTAGACTAAGAGTAACTATAAGTAACTACGGTTGACAACAATCAGAGATCGCTGAGATTCTTCGAGTCTCGGCGAGTCTCTTATATATCTTCAATATTCCATAGGTACCACGCGGTCAATCCGTTGACCCATATGCTCCATTCTCTGAACAATAAGATGAGAACAATAGAACGTTTGGACTAGGTTCTGCTAAGCATTCATGACCCTGAAGAACAATAGGTGATTTATCAATAAGTTCTTATTGTTCTTCGAGAACAATAGGACTTCGTTGAATTTGGCCGAAAGTAGAAAAAAGTCGGCATGAACTAGCTCGGCACGTTATCCGGAGTGATCCAATTGATATGGGTCGATATGTGAACGAAGGTAGCGAAAGTTATTTGAGTGTTGCCGAGTGTCGGCGAGAACTAGGTGTGTTCAGATGATGACCGATATGATTCCGTGACAGTGTTGTATGCATCAATCAAATATATGCGAAATATGTATCAGTCAAACAAAAGAATTGGTGGGCGTCTTGATTAGGTGTGCGTGACATCAAGTACTGCTTGAATCTGCCTTAAACCTGTCGACACACTTGTCACTCCAACCTGCACTCACTCAGTGCCACAACACTACTACAACAGTTGAGCCCAGAAAGACATGACACTCTACCTGATCTGTTGTCGTTTAATCTTGGTGGGTATGGTGACCTGTGGACCATGCAGCTCTAGCTCAGACAAGACCTTGACCCCAACAACCAGCCAAATCCGCTCCGGCCCCCTTGCATGCTTGCTCCAACATTGTCAGATGCCGAGACTGAGCAACAAATCCAGGTCAATGCTGGGGGTCAAGATTCTCCTTTCACCATCCTCTGTGCTGCCAAAATTGGTGTCTTCTTGATTGTTGTAACAAGGCTAGTATGATGTGACATTCTCAAAGGCATGACATAGGCGTTATAGCCCCTACGCTATTGTAAAAGAAACACTTTGCCTGAACTCTGGTTAATCCCAGCGGTTTCAAGGTCTTATAAGCTGATACCGAGCAACTGATATGGTTTCGTGACAATTGTATGGAATACTCTCATTGGTCGGATCTTTCAGCCCCATACTATGAATATCATTATCCAGCTTGCCATCCATGCCATCCTCATCCCCATTCTCATCCTTGAAATTAGGCTCATGGTGTACTTCTAAAACCCCCACCCCTCTATCTTGTTCTCAGCTTTGAGGTTTATTTACAACATGTAGTGGTTTCCCGTGTTTACGGATCCGCCTTCAATGATGATGGTAATGATGACAGTGATGATGTCTTTCTTGCTTTGTATACCAGGGGACCTAAAAGGGTCAGACAGAACTCTGATTGGGATAGTAGCTACAACAAGGATCATGTGAGCTATCTCCATCATCTATTTCCTCTATATTGAGATCAATCTGACCTTCACAGAACATGTCTAATCAGGACACTTCCAAGCCAAGGAACGCAATTTTGGGTTCCAATCCAAATTCTGGTTACACGGAGTACAAGCCCAAGGACAGATTGGAAAGTGAGTCAGGAATAACACCAATAATGATCATGATGATTTTCTGTCTCAAATCAAGGAGAGGAGGAGTTGCAGAATTAATGGAAAAGGGGAAGATGGAGCGGGGAGCAGTCCTTGACAAGCAAGATCTTGATTTTCCTGTGCATTCTCTCTCCTATTGTTGGCATGCATGTGCAAGCTGACGTCAGGAGGAAAAAAACAAACAAGGACATCCTTCAAGCTTCTGAGGGATATAGCAATGCAGATGTTGGGGAACATGCTAGTATAGACAATATCAAAGCTCCTTCCTTAATAGTAGTGCACCCTCTGAATCACCTCCCAGGACACCTCACCAAAGCCCTTTGGAAAGATCCAACCCCATACAAAATTGTCAGTCTTTGATTAAAACGCTTACAAGCATACCTCAAGCTGATAGATAGAAAAGAATAAAGCGTCAAGAAGAGAGTAAGAGGTCATACAACAAGAAGAAGCACAAGCATATTGTGGTATGTTACTAGCAGTGTATAACAACTGACATTATAGAAGCCAGGAAAGCAGAGAAGTACGACAGCTATATTGCCTGTATTTGTATTGCCAAGCCATTGATAATGAATTTCACTACAATGAGCATATGTGGGGGATTGCTAGCGTATTTGAAGCGGAAAATAGTATCAATTAGTCTCGCCATCAATACCAGAGGGAAGAGGTATCATATAAACACATGTCCATACCAGTTGCTCTATCAATCTACTTGCATTTCAATCAACAAGGCTCCTATACTAGGGCTCTGAATCAGCACTAAATCTGCATTGTCTTGGCCAATCATTGTGCAGCAAGACCAGCCCACTTGGTAGTTTTTCCCAGATTTTTAAATCTTGCAATTTTGGTTCTGGCTGCTTGGCTATACCAAGTTTGTTCTTGAGCTGGTGTTCTTAGGCAATTTTGCCATGATCTTTAGCATCATGAACACTCACAGGTTTCTTCCTTCTTAACCTCTCATCCTCCACTTGTTCATCCTTATGCTTGAGGACAAGCGCGTTATGTTGCTACATATCACTGCTTATCTGCTTGTCAAATTGTGGCTGAAAGGCTTACCTGATGCTCATCATTCAGCTGTTCAAAGATTTTAGCCACTGTCCCGGCATAGAGTGGTGGAGACAGTTAGGCAGCAAAAGTTGATGTTGGTAAGTCAAAAGGGACTTTGAACCCTGTGATATGGAAACCAGTGGTTGTAAGAAGATTTCGAGGGATCTGGGCAAGTCCAATTTATGGTTATAAGTGATATGAATAAGAACAAGTAGTAACTGCATAAGGCAGTACTTCAGGATAGTTGGGTTTAGAAAACAAGACTGGAATGATAACTAATTAAGAGCTATGGAGGTAAAGAAGACTAAGTGACTAAGTAAATATGGTGTAACTATGTGTCACAGTGCACTGGCCGTCTACGATATTGGATCCTTATGACCTTGAGATTACTTTGAGTTGAGTTCTCAATTCATTCAACCCAATTATGTCCAAACCTTATCTCATACCTCAGAAGTGTTTCTGAAATAGAGGATTCTTATGACAGTCCTGCTCAGGGACAGATGAGTTCAAGATGTCAGTAATCTATAACGGAGTACACCATCAATGGACATTGACAAATCTCCAAAACAAAACACATTGCGTACTATTGACAGACATTGCCAACATCCCAGGTACAATACATGTGGAAAGCCTAAACCAGTCTACATGAGCCAAATATTGATATAAGTCACTGGGTCTGGAACGGTGTTGTCACTAAGCTATGTCAACCAACAATAGGTGTTGACGCCCAACTCAAGAATAGGTGCGGCTCAGATAGATCTGTCTTGTAGAGATTGAAATATCTATGGCAAGCTTTGGCAAGAATGAGCTAAGAGCATTGAGATGCTGCTAGTTCAAGTGTTGGTCAAGGTGGCATTCAAGGAAGTTATAGAGTAAGAAATAGGTGGGCAATAATGATTGTATAGCAATACTGTATGTCATGGCGGTCACAATGTCATACCTACTACCCCACACAACCTCAACTTTGCCCATCTAAACAACAGGTCACTTCTATTTTGGTGTCACTGGGCTACTTTGACCAACAATGCAGGTCAACTTCCAACTTGAGATAACGTGGTTTGAGTTAGACTATCCCGTAAGGACTTGTAAGGTGTCATGGCGGTTACAACGTCATACCTACGATCCATGTGACTTCAACTTTCCACGCAACTTCGGTCATCTAAACAACACGTCACTTCCACTTTGGTCATCTATTCTCTAGTCCCTCCCTAAGTGTCCTTTCTCAGTTAAAATAGAAGTTGAATCAACTCAAAGGAATTAGTACTGGAAGTATATAGTAGCTAGTTCGAATTCTAAGAGCTCCTTAGAATTCTTGTATCTAAAGTCAACCATCGTAATCTAAATCTAAACTTGCATCTATTCCTTCTACGGTACTCTCTTAGCTATCACTTCGATACCTATTAGAATCTAATCTACTTCTACCTATCTACCAATTCGAACTCTCTCTTCGAATTCAAACTCTCTCTTCGAATTCAAATTCGAATTCAAACTCGAATTCAAACTAATCTAATCTAAGTCCAACTTCAAGAACTCGACTCAAAGTAATCTCAAGGTTATAAGGATCCAATACCGTAGACGGTCAGAGCACTGTGACATAAGGGTATGCGCACACCGTCGGCGCTTGTGGCATTTTGAGCAGTTTCTCACTATATGTATCTCCGCTCTTGTTTCATTGTTCACACATTACACATAACTCCACAACGCAAGCAATGAATAGGGAAGCTAGAACTCTTGCTGCTCTTGGTGACTGTCATGTTGCTGCCCGGACCAACAGACCAAACTTCACTCAAATAGCCAAACTTCACACCATCAACAGGAATACCCTGCGTTGACACTATGACCAGTCACTCCTCACCATTCCACCTATTGAAGATGGCCGCTCTCTTCTCACAGCAGCAGAAGAGTGTGTGATCATTCAATATCCAAGAGGCACTTCTTTATTACACCCACTATCCTCTGCAACATTGTTACAACTATGACAGGAAAATCACCCTTGGCAAGTTGGGCTAGTAAATTCACCAAGAGGCATCAGGAGAAGGTCAAAGTGATCAAGGTTGGGGGTATGTGTCATGATGCCCCCTTCCAATCTCCTCCAATCTCAATCGCATATGTGTTTATATGTTGCTAAAGCCCAAGAAGTCCACTTGGGCTATCGTGACCTTTTATAGTGCAGCGGATAGTGTGTTGGATAATGTTTATGCTATTAGCAAGGTGTATTACGTTATTACATGTAGACAGTCAGTACACTGTGACATTTCCTGACACACTGTGACAACATTATCTCAGTTGTGTCACAAGGCATCTTGCCTGGCTGCATTGCAAGTATGCTTGTTAGCCAGACAATTGCCAAGCTGTTGTTGTTGATTGACAGCCTTGTACTGTCATTGAGTGATTGGCAGGATCCAGGTACATGTGGCTGATTTGCGGCTTTCTAGATATATATCTGCTGTGAACGCCACGTGCTCATGGTGTGATGTCAGAGTGGTCTAAGGAGATTGATTAGAACTAATTAGTTATAGAATATCAATTCTGTTCGCAGGCGGGGGTTCGAATCCCTCTTACACCTTTTTGACGCGGGGCGCTTTCTTTGAACAAAGCTACAATCTGATCTGGGGCGCATCTTAGAAGAAAGCTACAAAAGACTGGGTCTTATCTTCCTGCCTCCTTGGCTTTCATTTTGTCCCTCCCATTAGTCGGGGATGCACCATCCGAACAGAGTCCCGATAGCAACCAACGACTAATCCCAAGAGCATCACACGTGCCTGATCCAGGAGCTGTCTTGTTAGGCGCACGAAGCTCTGTGCTGACGCGCCTTTACAGCACATGACGCTCGTCTGGTGGCCTGCGGCTCTTTGTTACTATAATCATACTTTACCTCAAACCTGTCACCCAAGACTCGAGCCGTCGCCGTGGCTTGTACTCCGCACGTCAGCTGCGTCATCCGATGGTGCCACCTTCAACACCTCCCAAAAGGTCGTCCCAAGCTGCACGGAAATCTATCCTCGGCAGACTTTCGCTGTCACCTTCGCTCAAGGAACAGCAAGCCAGATCTCTCAGTAATGTCGAGCCTCCTCTTCATGTGCCGCAGAAAAGCGGATCACGTATAGCACGCTCTTCGGACCGAATTCCATCACATGCAGTCGCTGGACCTTCTTACGAATCCATGTCCCCGCGACCCCCACCAGAGAGAGCTACACTTTCAAATGGGCAGAACCCTTACGATGCTCACCCATACCACTCATCCGGGGGACATGACAGCGCACATATGTCTAGGACATTTAGACCTCAATCTGATTCTCAAGGTTCGTCTTGACGGATTTGATTATGGCTGATCAGATAGTACCGCTTCAGTCTAGAAGTCAAGCTGTTCCCTTGGTGAAGCCGCAGGCTACGCCGCAGCGCTCAAGAGTACCAGAGTCGCCCCCGCGTAGTCCTCACCCAATCTATCCTGCGCTTGCATCTCCGCCTCGCGTTCATCAGGCTACACAGTCTTCGTCACCTCCTATACCGAACTCATCGAAGTCCTCTGAAAGACCCTCGGCCTTGACTCTGAATACTACGTCCCCTGGCCTCCATCCAAGAACGACATCCAACTCCCGTACAGTCACACGATCTTCTCCAGGTAGGTAGCCAAGCCGAGCTGTATCACTGCACGGGCTGAAATACAGTGTCGCCCACTCAAAGCCCCAGGCACATGCACATAATCGCATCCTCGCGATCCCCGCAGAGAGGGCAATCTCTTGAAGCTCAATCACCTTCCCCACAGCGGTCCGATAGACAAGGGCGACCTATGATGAGCACGCGAAGATCCGCTGCTAGTAGCTCGAGGACAGTGACTCAGCTCAACAGTGGACATGCGACAACAGCTCCGTCATCATATCCAGCGTCTTCGCCACCTCCTCGTCGGGCGTCTTATCAGGCTTCAAAGGATCAACCAAGCACTGCACGAGGTCTTACCGAAGCGGGAGCCTACGCCAGAGCCATGACTTCAACTTTGTCGCGGTCTGGATCGGCACAAGAAACGACCGTGCCACCAAGCGCAGTCAATACGAGCGATACTCAAGCCAGTAAAGCTGACCGACCACTGCCTCGTCCTCCTAGCCTATCAGTCGATGTCACGTCCCCGGTCCGTCGACCGATCGACCTGAGCTTAGACACAAGCGTCGGGTCGCAGCAATCCACTAGGGCTGGCCCTCGGCCGTCTGTATCCGTGCCAGACACGCAGACCCAATCAAGTCTCTCAAGAATATCGCCAGAGTCGTCCAACCGGGCTACACGGAATGAGTTGAAAGATCAGATTGCTTGGTCAACACCTCAACAACAGCCAAGGCGATCGGGCAGTACAGATCTTGGCGTTCTCGCCGAAGGTTCAAAAGCCCAACCCCATAATTCAAAACAGCCAATAATGCAAGCTGGCGGCACATTCAACGCCCCAATCGCGCCGCACACGCGCGCTCCAATTTTGCAGCGGCCGAGTGGACGACTGCAGCTCGACTTTCTCCTCGCTCATCCTGCAATACAGTCGAGTCTTCTCGGCGCTATAGGCATCAACACTTTTCTCTCGCTCAGCGGTTCCTCCGAGAATGTGCGGAGGCAATTCACAGGGGAGTCGGTCGGTCTCTGGGTGCTCGGAGAATGGACTGTCGTGCCCCCGGAGCAGACAGGAAATCGGTGGCCAAATCTTACAGTCTGGGAAGGGTTCTGTACGTAAAGAATCGCTAAAAGAAGGATATGGACTGACGAAGTAGTGGAGTCGCTGCTTCATGACCCTGCGACTTACAGCACTTATCCCGCTCGTTGGCATAATCTGTTGCGCCACCTCTCATTGTCGCATACTCTCGTTGTCCTCTATTTACGGAGTCTGCCACAATCTTGCTATCCAAACCACTCGCTTCTCCCATTCGAGGACGATGGTGTCATTCCCACGACTCTTCCTTTCTCGCCATCCTCGGCTAGTATAAGCTCAATGGGACAACCGAGATCCAGGGTCGGTAGTACGGCGGGCTCGGATGCTGGTAGCGTGGCGCCATCGCGTGCACCCCGTCGCGAGCGGGTCGTTGAAATTATCATGCCGGAACCTCTGGCGGCGAAGCCTCACCAGGAAGTATCCTCGTCGATCGTGGATCCCAAGCCCATGCGCCGCCGCGGTTCAATATCATCGCTCGCCTCTGCGGCATCCTTTTCCTTTGGCCGACGCCGGAGCAACAGCTTAGCAACGGATGTACGATCTCATGTCGGAACCGGCAACGTTGTTCCAATTGCCGAAGCCGCAGCTTCGCTCGCTCCCGGCAAAGCAGCTTTACCTCCCGTCAGCTATCCCTCTGCCAAGCGTTACGGTTTCAAGAACGCGATGGACACTCCCAGTCGAAAGCGGATTCCATCCGACTCCCGGCCTGGCTCTCTTTATTCTTTTCAGACCAGCCCCTCAGTCGCATCGTATATGCCCCGCAATTCTCAATTGGGCGAATCTCGTCTCTCGGGTCTCGCTGGAGCTTGGCCTCTGCAGGCGCCTCCCCCTCTAGGTGTCCGGCCACGGTCTAGCTTCGGCAGTGTCGACTCCAATAGACGGTCGGATATTGGGTCGCCTGTACCGGGACGAAGGGCGATGGGGGCGCAGCGATGTGAACCGGCTTTCGACAAGCCCATGCCTCATATTCCGGGACGCGCCCCGGTGTTGCGTGTCTTTATCCCCTTATCTGAAAAAGTCAAGAGGTGGCCTTCTGCGGAGGGAGCAGCGGCGGCGATCGAGGAGCTTGAAAAGTGCGGTGCTCTCAAACGGATGCGGTTGGGGGACTTGATCGTCAGTGGTATCTGCGAAGTCCTGGGCGACTGGCTAATGACAGGTCAACACGGCAATTCGAGCGCCAAAGACAACAGAGCACGTACTGCTGTTTGTTCCATTTGTCAAACATCTGCTGGTACCCTTGCAGTACAGTCACAGTGTGACTGGACACCTTCCCGCCTATATAGATGCCTTCGCTTTACCCCCTTCGTATTACTACCCATTCCTTCCTGCTTCACAGATCATCTTCTTGAACCTCGGCCCGTATCGAGATCAAGGACTCCAGGCGATGCGATTGGCCTCTGATAGAAGGGATATGACGGTAGCATCTGGAGCTCGAATATCCGCAAAGCGTTATTTATACGTGACCGGGGTGGAAATCGGTCTTAATGATAAGGTGGCACCCGAGTGGCATGGCATGGTTTCCTTGGAAGCGGAGGGGACGTCGGAGGGTAGGGCGGAGCTGGAGCGGCGGTTTGGTACTGGACATCCTTCAAGCGCGCCATTGGCTGCGTGGGAGATAGTAAAGGAGAAGAGTATGGGCGGGACGGTCTGGCTACGATTGACGAAAGAGAGGACACGTCAATGAGTGTGCAACAAATGCATGTGTCATAATTTTGTTCACTTTCTACGTTTCATCTCACCACCAGCTGGTTCTGCGGCCAAGAACTCTAGAGTGGAATGCAGCCAGCACAGTGCTCCTCCTGCAGAATGGCCAACAATTGACGCCAGAGCAGAGGGTAGGGGAAATGCCTGGATGCATCAGCCGGAGCAAGCGATGTGACGGTGTCGTACCTGCCAAGGACGCTCCCAATCGAGAGGAAAGACTACTGATCCAAGCCAGGCGCCAGTGATCGCTCCAACGATGGGATAGAGGAGTGCCCTTTCAAGAGCCGTGTTACATCTGACTTCAGCTTCGATTGCTACATCGCGACATACTGCAATTCGCAGAAAATCCTGATCATACGGTAGTGCGATGATGCCCTTGGGTCCACGATAAAGTCGACCCCGACAGTATATACCAATGGCCACACAATCAAGATTGATAGATGGAGCGCTAGCAGAAACGTCGCAAAAGCATGGCTGGCATCAGCGCATGCGGGCGATATGAACACACTTCTCGAGACTGGCGCCTAATGCGAAACTGATCGCGGTGATGATGATCGTCGATATCAAAGTCATCACAGTCGCTTCCAAACAACGCTGTAGTCATGTCAGTACTAGAGCAGAGTAACAGATGATTTTGGCTCACTTTCAAAGTCTGTCGAACTCTTGCGTCCCGGTCTGTCAGCCGTACGGGAGACCACCACGTCCTGAGGCTGGGCGCCCACCACAACACGCAGAAGCTGATGCCCAAGATGTCGTACACCATACTTCGGACGGGGTTCACGGTAAGAGGGACCAGAAATTCCCATTCAGGGCGGTCCAGCGGAGGACGGTCGGTAGGTAAAGCATAGGGCCACTTGGAGCGAGGTAATAGGCAAAACGAGGAGAGCAGCAAACAAGCCAGCACACCTTGCTTGGACGCGTACTGGGCAAGAGGAAGCCGACCGGCTCGAGCGTCTGACATGAGGTCGTATAGGCAGTGAAAGGGGGAGAGGGTCGATCTGGTGGATTTAGGTTGACCTTACGCGTGCCACGTGAATCCAAGCGTCATGGTTGTACTCGTTACTCGTACGTTGTCTACAACTAAATCAGTACACCAATCTCTCTAATAAACTATATACTCAATCGGATGGCGGCTACTGGTGTCGCATTCTGAAGCCCTGCCGAAGGCCGATACAGAAACTGAAGTAATTTATTGGGCCCATCAACCATGCAGTATCTTTCCAAGGCGTACAATTACTGTAAGTTCGGCCGTTAGACAAAGAGCATGTCTCCTCGTTGACATCCAGATTCTGGTATCAATCCAGCTACACTATCGGGTGCTATAGATGTCATTGTAATTCGCAAAGTGGGCCCTGATGGTGAAGTTACTCTCGCCAGCTCGCCATTCCATGTCAGATTTGGCAAGCTACAGGTGCTTCGAGCTGGAGAGAAAAGGGTCACCATCCGGCTACCTAATAACCTTCCGCCACCGCACATAGCGCCGTTCAGCATGAAAGTCGGAGAGACTGGCGAAGCATTCTTTGTGCTTGAAACAACCGATGACGTTCCCGAAGACCTCATGACTAGTCCGGTAGTGATGCCGACGGAGGTATGTCCCGAGCTCTATTGTGATGCTGACTTGCAGAACGACCTCTCAGACGCACCCACGGATCCTCATGATGTAGCTACTGCACCTACCGAGATCCACTCCCTTACTCAGCAGCCATTTGGGGAGACTGAGCGTTTGGCTGGAACGGATGACCTGGACGATGTCCCAAATCTTGATCTAAATGAGCCGCAAGGCAAAACCCGAGCAGTAATAGAAGCGAACAGTGACGACGGCACTACAAATACGTCTGTTTTCAGTTCGGCCGCATCGCTCCTTCCCTCGATACCCTTCATGTCATCTCGTGCGCCAGCAACCGCAGACAACACAACCGAGTTAACAGAATCTTCAGAAGCTCGCCATCGTCGTCACAAGTCACATTCGCCAGATATTCTCGACTCAATTCATAACACCGAGTCTTCCAGGAGTGAAGATATCTCAAGGATCGTGAGAGATCACTCTTCATCGGATCTGCCCGATGGCCAGGATGCACTGTCCAAGAATGGAGAGGCGGACCTCACGAGACCACATGTTCTTCATCGGAACGATGTCGTCCTGGATATCGCCGGGTACCACAGTGAGGCATGTAGTGGCAGCAGATCGCTTGGTCGAAGTACCTCCGAGGTGCGGACGTCTGTGCTCGATACTTTCTCTCGGGATTTACTCGCCGCTATACCCAACGAGAGACGTCCAGTTATGACATTGCGCTCCACCGATCCGAATCTCCGGATCCCCGGGGTTGATCAGGAGCCGGAGCAAGCAATTGACGAATCGGATGACGAGGAGGAGCTAGAAGCACGCAGATTCGATCGAGCCAAGTCGGAACCCCCTGTCGAAGCACAGAATCCTGTATCGCCCACGCTCGATCCGACTAAGGCAGCAATGGTCATGGATTATGCTTGGGATTGGGGTCGAGTGCCGCCCGAAGGGCATCGCGAACAGGGTCTTCCGGTACCAGAGCGCCGAGAAAGTTTGCCCCCTCTCGAGTCGGATACAACCACTGCGCCCTCTGCCCGTCTGCGTAACGTTGAAGAGAACCCTTACCTCTTTGTTTTCGACTCCGAGGGCCGATCACATACATTCGAGCTGTCGCTGTCGGAAGATTCTGCTGGCAAGACCGAGAGCATAACCGACTTCGCCAAACAGTCTGCGTTTTTAGACCACCGGATCACCTTCCAAAAGTTCATTGAGAGCCCTCAGATCGTCGATGATCCCAGGCTGGTGGTTCGCTATAGCTTGCAGTAGGTCCAAAGCTCTGCATGACACCTGGCTGATCGAAGGTATTCCACCTGGACGAATAATCCTCGTCTGCTCCACGCTCTCTCCGTGTATCGCAGATCGCTCACGCCGCCGAGTCAAGGGAATGACCTCTTACCATCTCTGGACGAGCTGGGCGTGGACGCACCCCGGAACACTGGCTACGCCTGGTCGCGATGGTGGAGGCGATCTCAAGCCACAGTTTCGAGCTCTGCTCCCTCTGTCCCACCTCTCCCTCCTGCGCCGCCAGTGGCCCAAACAGTACCTACCAACAGTCGATATGCCAAAACGCTGCGCCTCTCGTCCGATCAATTAGTGAGTTTCAACTTGGATTTGGGCTGAATACAGAAACAATTGGATCTCAAAGCTGGACCCAATACTGTTCAGTTCTCGGTGACTTCGTCTTACACGGGCTTTTCCGTTTGCTCGGCACGCATCTTTCTATGGGAGGAAACGGATCAGATCGTGATTTCGGATATCGATGGAACGATTACAAAGTAAGTTTACACGTCGGCAGTTATCCTAATGGCAGATCGGATGCCCTTGGTCATGTCTATGCCGCCATCGGTCGTGACTGGACTCATCTCGGTATTGCAAAGCTGTATACGGATATTGCCAATAACGGTTACAGAATGCTGTACCTTACCTCTCGCGCTATTGGCCAAGCGGATTCTACCCGAGGTTATCTCAAGAGCATCGTGCAAGGCAATTATCGACTTCCCGAGGGACCTGTCATCATGTCGCCTGATCGTTTGATGGCCAGTTTACACAGGTAAGCCGATACCGTGAGCACTAGCTAATCGCAGGGAGGTCATTATGAGGAAGCCGGAGCTGTTTAAGATGGCATGTCTACGAGATATACTCAGGTTATTTCCAAGTGGCACTCAGGAGGCATTCTATGCTGGATTTGGCAATCGAATCACGGATGCAATGAGCTACCGCTCGGTCGGTATCCCTGCATCAAAAATCTACACGATCGACTCTACGGGTGTAGTCAAGACTGAACTGCTACAATCGGCCGGTCACAAGGGTAGCTATATACAGCTCGTGAGTCGCTCAACGAGCCTTATCTGATGTCAGAATGATCTGGTCAACGAGGTATTCCCGCCCGTCAGCACCAAATTCAAGCCGGAGTTCACCGACTTCAATTACTGGCGGTCGACTATACCGGACATTGCATTGCCCGATCTAACGCCCCCGTCGCCCGCGCTCTCGGCACGGTCCGACACCTCGAGTCGTTTGAGCGTGCTGGGCAAATTCACGGGGCTGGGTAGACGCTCTTCACGACAGCCCCTTCTGCCTACTTCGGAACCTTCTTCCCGCCCAAGCAGTCCTCTGATCGGGCCGTCCTTCACGTCGGACGATCTGAGTGATCCTGGCAGTAGGCATAGCAGTATGCCGGGTTCTTTTGAAGAGGACGCCGGGACTCATTTTCCTGCCCACTTTAGCCCAGAACGGGACGAGGAACAAGGCCGAATGGAGGGAGAAGAGGACGACTACGATTACGACAATGAAGAAGATAATTTCGATGACGATCTGCTTGCAACGGGTGAGATGCGCAATGTACCTTTTTGATTTTGAAGAGCGACCCATGTATTCCAATGAACAAGAGCCTAGTCCACCATCCCACTTTGCGTTGGAGCCCGATGCAATATGCCCATTTGTAGTGAACTCTCTTCGAATGTGATCATTGCATGAGTGACTCGAGAAGCTGAGATCAATGATTCCAATTACGCAGTAAAGTTGTGCATCGAATCGAGAGAGGTGAAGCATTTAGCTATCTAGAGGTCCGTCTCCAAGATCTGGACCGACTATGACTCCAGCCACGGCGTAGCTAGTGGGCGTCAGGGCTAGACAAGGCTGTGAACTTATCGCACTCACGAAAAGAACAGGATCTTCATGGACAATGCCACGATAACGTGTAGCCCCACGACGACTAGGATCAGTAGTTTGCTCAACTTGTTGTCCGCCTGGGCTTCAGCAAGATGCGGATGAGATCGGCGTACGGATTGTAGAACAGGGTACACGTTCTGCACGCTTCTTGTCAGCTAATGATCGATAATAATTGCTTACAGGAAGAATCCCGAGCTTCCTGCTCCTGCTGCTACTAGTGCCCAACGTAAAATCCCTATGGGAATCAAACATAAAAAGCCGATAGGCACGAATACGCTCATGGCATAACCGTATGTACCAAGAGCTTCGGCTACACTCCAATCACCTATGCCTAGCCATCTGGTTACGCCCCACAACAGTGCTGGAACGAGTAGCCCGTAGACGTATACGACAGATAGCGCCGTCGACAGCAGAGGTAGGTTGGTTGTGACGTGCTGGTCAGGATGCGATAGATATTGCGTGATAGACGAAGTCAAAGTCGAGGTAGTGTATAAGACAAGAACGAGTGTCGTGAGTGTCCAGAAGGGGCCTGAGGCTCAGTCATCTTCAGTTGTCCAAGTTGATACAAAGCACACCCACCATAGAGATCGATGGATCCGTTACACGCTTCGGTGATGAAGTTGGCTCGTGGTAGCATTGATAGAGCGACTCGTTTCAATACTGTGTTGGTGTCGACATCGAAATAGGTCTGATAGTACGCGATATTGAACAGACTGAATGGCACGCTAGCGGGTTCAGTCTGACCCAGCGCATGAGACGATGTCGGGCGAGAAGACCCCTCCGAGCCTAGGAAAGCTGCGCACGTCAGTATGGATCCTGTGTCCTGGCATGGGGCAGAGTAGGCGTGAGGGCCTGCGAGGTTCTCTTGACAAAGTAGAAATCTGCCGAGTTGGACGTACTCTTGAATTGTAAATCGTCGGTCTGACCGCTGATGTCCCCAGGCTATTGAATCAGTCTGAGTAGTGTTCGGATTGACACGTCTGAAGCTTACCTCATCATCTACGTCGACGATTGCAAAGCCCCCTTGTGACATGGTAGTGTATAGAGTAGATGATTCTGGGTGGGGAGGCATTCTACCCATCTCGATATTTAGCCTTTTAGCCGAGCCTAAATTGACGGATCATTGGCCTTGTACACGACCGTCTGCACAGGCTACTCTCGTTGAGCACCATATATACATTCATGAGCCAGCCACAATCGTCAGCCTTCGCCAGAGGCGATGTCGAGGTTCATCTTGTGCCCATGTCTGTCATTGCCCGACCGCTGCCATCGGAATTGGACGAGCACAAGGTTCTGGCGTTCATGGAAGAGATGAAGGTATGGGCATATAAGCGGCCGCGTGGCTGATACGATTCTAGAACGGCGATGCTTTCACGCCCGTTGAGATAATCAAGGTCCGCTCAGCTCTAAAGAGCGATCCCACTGGACCGATACACATCTTTTACCTACAGTTCGGCGGCTGTCACCGGTTTGAGGCAACAAAACGGTTGGGGCTGGAAAGTATACGAGCCAAGATCATCGAAGCACCCGCGAGTCAGATGAGAATATACCTTGGAGCGGGAAGTCCTTTCTAACGAGAAGCACAGACTCAAGAGTTACGATCTGATTTACATGTGTGATGTACAAACAGTGATAGGACATTGAGCGTTATACTAGACAAGCCTTTCTGTTGAGGTGGGCTCATGAAGCGCTAGGTTGACTGGAGCTGGCTGGGTGTATGTCGTGTCTGCAGCATCGGGGAAACGTATCGTAGAGTCTGGAATCCCGCGTCTTGTCTGCCGTTCCAGACGCAGCCTTTCGATTTCTTTCTGCAATTCGCTGGAGGTCTTTGGCGGCTTGTGAGTACTCTCGTAGGGTGGCCAGATGACAGCGCCATACTAGGTCCATCAGCAATATTGGAGTCAAAAGAAGATGATAGACGTACAGGCTTGACGTATGTATCGTACCTGCATCGTCAGCTATCGACAAGCATAGCGTCTCCTCATTTGACTTACCATTCTGGATCACCGAATTTTAGCATAGCGAGAATCGGAAAGAAGACATAGCAGCCGAACTTGAAGACTTCGACTACAACATCAGGTCCTGAATTTCTACCGATCAGATTGCCCACGGTTAGGTCCAGCCATAATGGAAGATGTATAATAGCTGATCAGCGATATCATAGACGTTCAGATCAATCACCTAGCTCAGGCAAGATCTCGACTTTTTGCTTCCGTGGCTGTAGTCGGGTTGCCATCAATATTGCTCGTCACCCTCTCACTTCTAGACACTACTGGCTCATCATGGACGAAGCAGCAAGTTCGAGCATATCGGAACCTCTGGATCTAGTCCGCTTATGTCTGGGAGAGTGAGTTTACTGGTTCTACGCGTCTCTGTCCACGGCTGATTTAGCAGGCGGGTATTCGTCAAGCTAAGGGGAGACAGAACTATCGCTGGACAACTTCATGTATGTTACAGGTCTGCGAAGTCGATCGTTCTGTGTACTTATCGAGCTCATATTCACAGGCTTACGATGCCCACATGAACTTAGTTCTAGGGGGCGCTGAGGAGACGATACACACCGTGGAAGTCAGTGATGATGGACAACCTCAGCCGCCAAGAGTACGTCCATGAGACTTCACCGTAATGTGCTGATACGGCCTAGATTGAGAAGAGGAATATGGAGATGCTGTTTGTGCGAGGTGATAGCGTGATTCTGGTAGGTCGCGGCGCACAACAGTCCCAACGACAAGTGAGCTGACGGCAGATATCGCCCACACAACAGTGATCGAGAATAGGATAAGACCCTTTGTGCCTCATATTCAGTAGAGCATCGATATGAATGTATGCCGTGACGCCCGCACTCTCTACTACTCATTCCTGCTGTCGTTGTCGTCATCTCTGTTGCTATAGCCTGTCCCCGTACGCTTGTAGGTACAGGTAGTACGGATAAACCGGATAAATTGCCGTGGCGGAGAATTAGGCAAAGGGTAGAGAGAGAAAAAGGAAACTCGTTCTCACCATTCGTTATCTCTAACAACAACCTTTTGCTCCTATAGCCATGAGTCTGCAGCACTTGGGTAAGCCCTCATCGTCTACCTCTACCACCACAGCGACAACCAGCCTAACCATATAGCTAGGTCTTCTCGGCTACTCGCGCGACCTTCATTGGCCGCGCGATCCATGCTCTCTGCTCACAGGGTCAATAACATCTTTCAAGAACGCGTGTCCTTCTCCACCTCATCACGTGCTTTCAGCACTCCTCCGCCCACTGGTCCTTTGACACCTCCACCAGCTGCGCCAGGTGCGGTGAAAGTCAAGGTAAGCTATCGCTTTGTGCCTCTCAGCGAGCTATTTTAATCGATAGTTGCCTTTCCGTCAAAGGTGGAGGAAGCGAGTACAGGGCTTTGGTCGTTTCACACTCTTTGTCATCTTGGCTGGTACCGGCGCCTTTATTTATGGTACGTTGTCAATTCGCATGAGGATCAGGTACTGATGATTAGTCACCCAGCAAGCTAATCACCCTGGGGATCAGCTCGACAACGACCCTACCAAGCCTACTTTGGTCGTTCTAGGATCGGGATGGGGAGCAACCTCGTTCCTCAAGAACTTTGACTCTGACGAGTACAACGTCGTTGTCATCTCGCCTCGAAATTACTTTTTGTTCACTCCTCTTTTACCTTCCGTCACTGTCGGAACCCTCGAGCCCAGAAGTATCATTCAACCCACCCGATACATCACAAGGCACAAGAAGAGAAAGGTCGCCGTGTACGAAGCGGAGGCTCAGGAAGTAGACCCGACCAAGAAGACCGTCACATTCCAAGGTATGACGATCGACGACTAAGGAGACTGTCGCTGACGTGTAGACCCCACCGATATTCGCGGCGCCGCGGGATCCGTCACTATCCCTTACGACTACCTTGTGTATGCTGTCGGGTGTGAGAATCAGACATTCGGTATCGAGGGAGTTCCCAAGTACGCTTGTTTCTTGAAGGAACTCAGTGATGCGGACAAGATCAGGACGAGATTGCTTGACTGTGAGCACGTTCTCGATCTGCCTTCATCGGCACTGACGCATCAGGCGTCGAGACCGCTGCGTTCAAGGATCAGCCTGAAGAGGAAATCGACAGATTGATGCACATGATCGTTGTCGGAGGAGGGCCCACTGGTGTCGAGTACGCTGGCGAACTGCACGACTTCCTGATTGTCAGCAAATCCACAGCTCCCATAATGTTTAGTGGGCTGACCCTGTAGGATGATCTAAAAAAGTGGTATCCCGAAATCGCCGATCGACTGAGGATTTCACTTATCGAGGCTCTACCCAACGTCTTGCCTGCTTTCTCGAAGCAGCTTATCAATTACACCGAGTCTCAGTTCAAGGAGAACAAGATCGACGTCCTCACCCGAACAATGGTTAAGGACGTCAAGGAGCGATCCGTTATCGTTCAGGATGCCAACAAGGAGATCCGAGAAATCCCTTACGGTCTTTTGGTCTGGGCCACCGGTAACACCTCGCGTGACATCACCCGAAATCTCATGGGCAAGTTGCCTCAGGCACAAACCCAGCGACGGGGAATCGTCGTCGATGACTACATGTCCATGATCGGTGCCGACGGAATCTACGCTCTTGGAGATTGCACAGCGACCTCGTATGCCCCAACGGCCCAGGTTGCCAGTCAGCAGGGCATGTACCTTGCTCAGATGTTTGGCAAGCTCGGCCAAAAGGCCAAGCTGGAGAGGGAGCTAGCCGAGCAGAGGGTTACCGGCGGAGATGCGCAGCAGATCGAGTCTTTGGCCAAAAAGCTCACTCGAGTTGCCAAGCTCACCCCATTCCACTACTCTCATCAAGTAAGCTGATTCTGTGCCGATAGACATGGGAACGACTAATGAGCAGGGATCTCTCGCATACATTGGATCCGAGAAGGCCATTGCCGATCTACCCCTCCTCAACGGAAATGTCGCCTCTGGCGGAGCTGCAGCCATGTGGTTCTGGCGTTCGGCTTACGTCGTAAGTCTCGACATTTTCGTGGCGGAACGATCAGCTGATTTCCAGTCCACCCTCTACTCAGTCCGAAACAGGACGCTTGTCTTGACTGATTGGATCAAGGTCAAGCTCTTCGGCCGGTAAGTTGGAATATCAAAAGCAAGAGGTAGTGCTGACTGCCAGTGATGTATCCCGAGAATAGATCGCGTTCCCCATAGCCACTGTTTGCGCCTGATAAGCATGTGCTCTGTGCTTTTTATGCATATAGATGTCGTATTCGTTACAAGCTAGTCGCCTGACTGTTTTACTAAGGATATAACCCTTTCAGCTTCAGTCACCTGTGAGTTGATGACATCCTCGGCCATTTGCAATTGATCCACATCACGGATGGCAACCGTAGGTCTTCGCCAGCGTCGCGCCCACACCTGGAAGACTGGACCCGGGGAGTCCTTTGGCGATGGAAGGTAGCGAGAGTTCATCAGGGAAGCGTACACCATAGCCATGGACGCGTTGGCGGGCGCGCCAGGATGCCAAGTGGAACCAAGAACATACTTGCACTAGCTATTAGTTGAAGATCCGACCGTAACTCACAATCACGAATGCCAACCAATAGCCCCACCGCATGATCGCAATGTATACGGCGAGTCCTGCTCCTTCTGCCCGGAAGCCTTCGTTCATGACGTTGGTCTGCACCGCGCCTGGATCGACATTGAGGTATCGGACGAGAACGGAGTCGGTCGATACGGATGTTTCACTTCCATACTGGCGGTCGAAATGCGACATCATCAAGGTCGCCAGATATTTGCTGGCGGCGTATGTCCGGGGCGCTCTTACAAGCTGCAGGTCGGAGGCAATGTCGATCTGCAGTGCAGATAAAGTTGCGGTGCGAGAAGATGTGTGGATGACACGAGGGGAAAATGCAAGCGTTGTTGGGGAACGCCGAAGTAGCTCGGCCAGCTCTTTCGCCTTGATCTGTCAGAAATGTGTCGACGAGTGGTCAGCGTGACTCGTCACTCACAAGCACATAGGTAGACAACACATTCGTCGTCCACACCATGCCAGATTTGCCGTCTTTTGTCAAGACTCCACTGGCCTCTCTCATAAATTTTGGTCTCGTGAACGCCTCAATGGGTCCTTCTGTCACCAGCTGCTTAGTGAGCGCCCAATAGTCATTGCCGAGGAGTTGGGCATGAGCGGCATTCAGATAGAGCAGCGTAATGTGCGGAAGGCTAGCTGTCAACGATTTGATCGCGCGATGGTCAGCAGACGTACGTATTCCGTAAACGCTCACATAGAGCCAATACTCCATTGTGGCCTCCAAGTGTACTCTGATCGCAGGTCTGGATCTGAATGTCCAATTGTTCCCACCATCCCTGGACGGCCAGCACGCCCTTCTTTGCTCGCGTCTGCAGTAATAGCTCGTGCTCTTTCAGTAGCATATCACGAGTTAGGTCTCCTTTGGCTTTGCTCCTACAAACCAAGACCAGTGTCAAGAATGATCCTGCTTTCTGCAGTGGATCTTCTCCGGCCGCATCCTTCAGAGATTCGATCGAGGGATACAAAGTTGACAGCGATGGATGGATAGATGAAAGGACGGGAGTCGTCTCGTATACTGTTTGATCTGGTGGCAGTGACAAGCAGCGCAAAAGCACTTGACAAATGGCGAAACCTAGACCGCTTGGTTGTTAGCTGCTATCAAAGTCAGTGGCGTGCGAAACGTACCCGTTGGCACCAGTGACGACGGCGACAACTTTGTCAGGTCTTGCAGGACCCTTGTTGCTGCTACTACTACTCGAGGGCGTTGTCATGGGTGAGTCCGGTAAATGGGAAGAATGAAGATGAACGTGATTTCTTTTTCTTGGTTATGTTGACGCGTCTCGTCGTTCCACTTTAGATCCTCTACTATACTCTATACGCTGGACACAACATTACACACCATACATCATCCTTGACTGCTTGTAATCCATGTCCAGGTAAGTAGCTGGCATCCAAGATGATGTACATCACTCATGTCACCAGGCGGCGTGAGGCAGCCGAACTAGCACGAGTATTGGCACTATCTACTCAACAGACAAGAGACATTGCCGATATATCCCCTCACAGCCTATCATCTGGACACGCAGGAGCAACCCAGGATTCGAGGGACATGGAGCTCAAGAGGATGCAGCCCAATACACATGTGGCTACCGGGCTTTCGGATGATGAGGTAGCCTTATTTTCCAGTCGTAGCGTTGAAGGTAAACGACCATCCAACGGCGTTCGCTCACAATGTAGATGAAACCAACCATTCTCGTATTCAGAGCTTCAATCCTTCCGACGTAATTCAAAACCCTTCTCCGCTAGATTCTCCGACCCAGCAACATGGAATGCCCGCTCCCTTGGTATATGTGCGTCGACACCCCAATGAGATACCCCCGGACTCGTCCAAGGTTCACACATCTGTTCAATCGTCGGAATATCTTTCGCCTACTCAGCTGTCGGCTCAAGCAGCTCCCGAACCCGCTGCGAGACTATCACCGAAAGGCGTTCAGACTCCGCACCAGCGCACGCCACTGCAACCTAAAGCCTACAATCAAGCGTTTGCACTCTCATCACCCCCCGCGGAGCCTTCGAGTAGCACCAAAAAGGTCTCACAACCTACGAAGAACACTATCTTTGTTGTCTCAGACTCGGAGGAGGTCGAGATCATTGAGAGCACGCATCCGACACCTGCGTCAAAGCGACCCAAGCTCCGCCCAGAAATCATCCTGCAATCTACATCCGCTTCTCGGGCGCGATCTCGCCATGAGTCACCGGATCCTCTGGATGTGATTCAGAGTGGTTCAACTAGTACATTGCCCTCCCTCGAACGTCGCTCGGAACAACCTGGTTCATCGGCAAACGCTTCGACCTCTACTGTTGCGGAGCGCAAGTCGAGCAGAGTACAAGCTGCCGCTGACAAGAAGGAATTGGAGAAGGAGGAAAAGAGGAGGCTACGTCGGGAACGCAAGGCAAGAGAGGAAGCAGACCGTCTCGTCGGCGGCGACCAGGCCCGCAGAATCAGGCGGCAGACGTCCAACGCGTCGGTTTCCGCAACAAAGCCAGTCGCTCACTCCGACGCTCCAACCCGTAAATCCAGACAAGCGCCACAAGCTCGACGGACAACGGTGACCACGGTCCCGGCAACCAACCGAGGTCCACCTGCAGAGTCGATACAGGAGCATTCTGCTGAGTCTCCAGCTGCAGGACCTCGGATCGACATGCCCTCGGTACAGCCGCGTTCCCCTATCTCGCCAGCGAAAGTGGCGGAGCCAGCCTTGGATAGCGAGAAGCACAAGCTTGGAACTCCCAAATCACCTTCACCCGAAGCTCAATACGACAGAACAGCACAGGGGGTAGGGACTGCAACTATGACGAACCTAATGGTCGACCCTCGACGTCAGGAGCTCGTTGCCTCTTCATCCTCGGCCAGACAATCGCCCGGTCCCGTCGGCCCAGACGGCCGACCGCAGAGACCAGACGGGATAAGATGGCAGACAAGTGAGGGAAACCCAACGCTACTACTGATTTAGCTGACAATGTAGCCCGAAACGACTTGTCAGGAGTGCTAGCCAAGTTTGGAGGAGCGCGACAAACAGGTATGTCTAAACGACATCGTATAGCTCCATTACATGCAAAGATCGGAGCGCCGGCCAAGGCACTCCCGCCTGTGCCTCAGAAACCAGTCAGGAGGAAGAAGGGCGATTCGAGCGACGAGGAGGACAGTGAAGAAGGTGCTGATGAGGATGAAAATGGAGTTCGCAAGCCCAAGAGCAAGGTCAAGGACATAGAATGGTACAAGATGGAAGATTGATTATGTAATATGTATCCAATTACAAGTTGTATCTCATTGGGATGTGATCTATCTCACTCGTGTTCTGTATCCACCCTCACACCAACACGTCGGCAGCAGCTGCATCCACCTATGGAGAACGCTCAGCCAGGGCCGGGTCCAAGCACCGCACGAATAAAGTTCACACTGCCCGCCGGCCCTAGACCGCTCCCCGCCCTTGGCGACAATACGTTCGCAAATGTAGAGCAGGCCTCCTCCGGATACAGTGGGGTTCAACCCTCTGAGGCCTTACCCCGAAACCCAATCCGACGCCGACAGCGAGGCTCTGGTGCGTCTCGCTCGCGTGGAGGTGCCTCCGCAGGATCTCGCCACAACCCGCCCCGACATTCATCAGTGCGGGCATCATCCAGAATCTCGCTACTCACCGATGCGGACCACGCGGATCCGAATACCTCACGAAGATTGACGCTGTCTTTCAACAAGAACGGAATTGGAAGACAAGAGGCTGAAGCAGGCAGAAAGACGAGCTTTCTTGGCGAATACGACCGAGACCTCGACGAAAATCCAACGGAACCTTTGGCTTTTGAGGAGCAATTCATTCTTAGAGTGCCCGAAAGCATGGCAGGAGGTTTGAGGGAAATGGCCAAAGGCAAAAGCAAAGGATTGGAGGGAGTAGAATTCAAATTTCTAGGCATGTTCCATTGTGTGCGCAACTTGGCTAGCACTGATGATCAGATACACGCAGAGCAGCATTCAAATATGAAGGAAAGACATATGCTTCCAAGTTGGTAGACTTGCCCAACATCATCGAAAGCCAAAAGACATTCGACTCTCGACACTTGTTCAAGGTCGCTGATATCTCTCAGGTGAGTTTAGTAAAACCAATGAAGCTAAACTCTGTAGATGCTAGTCATCGGAGATCGGATCAACGAGGAATCCCAGATCAATGCATCTGCGCTCAATATTGACGATTACATCTGGCCGCACGGCCTGACACCGCCTCTCAAGCATGTACGTAAACGACGTTTCAGGAAACGGGTGTCCAGACGGGCCATCGAAGTGGTGGAAGAACAGGTAGAAGAGCTTCTCGGAAAAGACGAAGCTGCGGATGACATCCAGACCGGTGCGTAGCATCACCGTAATCGTCCACGTGTATCTGCTGTGCTGATACCAGATTTGATCGATGTGAACCCTGGAGTAGACGTGCCAGACTCGTACTATATCGAATACGATCCTGACGCCATCTGGTATACAAATGCCGATGGTGAGGGATCCGAATTCGGCGGCTCAGAAATGTACGATGATCCTGGATCGGTCATCCCGCAGAGCGATGTCGATGACAACGGCTTTTACGACTATAGAGGTGGGTCGGAAGGCTTCGATGTAAGCGATGAAGATGTGTATGACGATGATCTGGCTGCCGCATTGCGCCAAGAATTGGCAGACGTGTCCGACGACGACGGTGTTTCCGCCGCTGGGGATGGATCCGGGGACGACGAGGACGAGGAGGGAGTGCGATCTGGCGACGACGAGGAAGATGAGGATCTCGCCGAGAAAAAGGATAAAATCAAGCAATTCAATGGCGAAATCAAAATTCTGGAAAGCACCATCGAGAAAAAGCGAAATGGCTTTACCGGCGGAAACCCGATCATGGTCAAGCGTTTCGAAGAGACCATCGCCGGACTACAAGCCGATGTCAATACCAAAGTTTCTGCTCGGCAGACTTTACTTGCAGAGCTCGAGAGCGTGACGCTCGCCAGAAGAAAAGCTGCGAAGCCCCTCGAGCCAGAAGAAGCAGAATCAAAATCGGTATTCACGTCGGACAAACAGATGGCGGCTATGGATGAAGAGGATGAGGACTATGGGGAAGAGGATGAAGTCGAGACCGGACCCGTTACCCCAATGCCCGACATCCAGGGCAATGACGCGGACCACGATGAGGATCTCTTTGGTGATGATGACGAGGATAGTTATGACGAAGAAGGCGAACCCGGAAATCTCGATACGCCCAACGATAACGTCAATGAGGGACCAAGCCTACCTAAAGATGAATCGTCGAGTGAGCCTGAGGCCGAGCTGGACGAGGAGATGGCGGCGCTTCTGCAAGCGGAACTCAACGACATCGACGATCCCGCGGAAATGACGGCGGCCGATGCTGCGACTTTGCGGGAACTCCAGGACTTGGGTGACGGGCCTTCGGCAGGGGAACGCGATGTCGAGATTGATTCGCTCATGTCTTCAGCCCAGAAGCCCGCTTTCGGGATCGAGGGCGGGGTCGGTATGCGCAGGTTAGCCACTGGTGTTGTGGACGAGGGAGACGGCAGTAGTGATTCTGATGATAGTGATGATTAGTTTGTACCAGTACCCACATCAGACATCGGATGCATCGATAGTATAATATGCGCAAGGTACGGTGGAGCGCACTAGCACCTGAACATATTCTCATCATTGATCGTACATAGTATCTACCACCCCCCTACACCTAGACCCCCATCGTCCTCTTCTCGCTGCGGTTTGCCAAACACCTTGTTCAAATCTACTCCTCCTGCCGACTTGGCGACCGTTTCGACCTTGCCATCATCTGCTTTCTGCTTGGATCGCTGAGTGCTCGGATCGGGCAAGCCCGGGAAAGATGATGAGGAAGACTTTGATGATTTGGTCTGCCTATCATCTGGCCCTTGAGCACCTGAAGCCTCGTTGGCAACTGTCTTGACCGTTCGACTGACTGACCCACTGTCCTTTTTGGCGGGCTTGACTCGTTTCCGCTTCTTCTCGGTGGATGCCGAGGTCTCGGTGTCTCTAGCGGCGATCGAAACAGCGGGGGCGGCCTCTGCTTTGCGCTTCCTCTTCTTGTCTGATGCCTGCGCAGTCTCGCTGGTTTCGGGGGGTATAGCAATGTTCTTTGAAGGTGCCACCTTCTGCGCGTCTACAGCGGTCTCTGATACCGACTGTCCTGCAGTCTCACCCCAGACTCTGAGTGTCCCTGTGGTTTCTCTGGCATTTGCCCCAGTCATTCGCTTCTTTTCTTTCTTCTCCCTACGTCGCCGTTCAATTTTGGATTCCTGAATTTCTCCTTTCCTTTTCCGCTGGACTATACGTTTCGAGTCGATAATTTGTAGCTTTGGGAGAGTATCGCTATCTTGGAGTGAGGTCGCGTAGTCGGGATGTGTGACAGCGAGGGGATTCGAGTGTAGGGATAAAGATCGAAGGTGTGACCAAGTCCTTGTAAGGAACGCGTTCTGGACTGCCGAGAATGGGAGGGAGCAATTGCCCAGATCTAGCACTTCTAGTCCGTCACCTTGTCGGGAAGCTGAAGTGTATTCGGTGGCCGGCAATCGGCCAGTGCCCCACTTGACCATATGAGACGGGATGGCATCGACAAGAGCCAAATTGTTCATCTTGACATCTCGTAATAGCGGCAGATTGGAAAGGTCGGGTATTTTGCCAGCAGTCAGACGTGGACAGTGTGAACATGTGAATTTGGATAGTTGCGACAGGTGACCCATACTATGGGGCAGGGATGTCAGGTTGGGCGAGTGAGAGATGACTGCTTATCAGCACGCCGCCGAAGAGGGACCCACTGAGTGAATTGAGTTGACTCCATTGACCGACAATCTCCTCATCTAGTGCGTGCCAGGGGAGATTCATCGCCACCAAAGCTTTGAGCTTGGTGAGATTGCGAAATGATTTGGGTAGACATTTCAAATCGGTGTCGGAGATGTTCAAAACTGTCATCTCAGCGCAATTTGCCTGTGTTGACCTCACCAGCTAGGTTCTCCAGTGCACCGACCTCGTCCCAGCCTGTTTCTACTTTGCAGCCTTTGAGGGATAACCAGGTCACATTGGTACCGGACAGCCAGCTGATGTCGGTACATGGACTGCCTGTCAAGTCGACTCTGGTGACTCTGGATATGGTTCCGCTGGGCGGAGGTAAGGGAAAGCTGCCCTGAGCCCAGATAAGCGCTACGGAGTCTCTTATAGCTTTTGGTCTGAAGCGAGCCGGATCCGTATTATCGATTACTTTGGGTTTAAAACGGGATGGTCCCGACGCAGTCGTAGAAGGCGGTGCTCTGGTCGGTTCTGTCGTTGATGGAGCGGTCTTGCGAGTCAGCTGAATAGGGTTCAGCTTGGCCACATTGGCTTGTTTCCTGCTGCGTGCAGCTCCGTGATCCATGCTAGTATATGTGAGTTGTTGTAGAGTGATAAACGGATAGCATGAGCAGAGATGATTTTGCTATTCACGGTCACGTGACTTTTGAGCCAATCTATTCCATCTTTCGCATAGTACCACATACAACGCACCTCATCCCTCTATCATGGCGACTCCGATCACAAGCGCCAGGGCTGTAGTGTCAGCTCTCACGAGCTGCAGCAGAACTTTCTCCGTGAGTAGATCTCGTCATGAATCGCGACATCGCCTGACACACAGACCTCTACAGTCCGCTTTTCCCGACGTCAAGTTTTGGTAGAATTGCTCGACGATGTCAACGGTCTGGGTCAGATCTGTAAGCAGTCCCTGACCATGGTCATCAGGCGCTGATTAATAGATGATCGCATGACAATGAACCCAGGTCGAGCGAGAAATGAGCTTGTGCCGAACGGTCTCGCTCGAATCGTTCCCTGGAAGCGTAATTTGGATCGTACTACCGATGTTGGAGACGTGAGTAGCCGTGCCGACTGCATGTCCTGCTTCACATCGGTCTGATAATTCAGAGCAAGATAGCCATGAGAAACTCGAGAGCGCAGGCTCACCGGTCCAAATCGGCTACACAGTATCCCGTCAATGGGACATCTGGTCTCGCTTTGGATGCCGCAATCATCACCACGCCCAGTCAAGTCCTTGCTGCCTTGTACGATCTCCCACCTTCCTTTACATTTGCTCGGAGGACAATCAGTGCGGGGTCAGACTCCATACACGGATCTCTAACGCTGAGCGATATCGCAGCTCGTCTACAAGAGGAATGTGGATTGAGCAATCTCGATATCGAGGTATTATGGAGGGATGTCAGACTGGAGGAAGGCGCGAGAATCAGGTCACTAGGTAGCTACGACGCTGTGGTCCGGGTTCGGGGATTGGGCCAAGAGGAGGCTGCGCTAGCAGTCGAGATCACACCATTGCACGAGTAAGCTCGATGCACACTTACTACCATGCACCACGTCTTCATTGTTCCGTATAAGAGAATGCATTTGATTATTTCGGGGAGAAGATACACTACGGATTGGGCATGAGAAGGATACAACATTATATCATGGCTAATTTCGTGTCGAAGGTCTCCACTCATTATCTTCCGAACCCTCTCTTTCCATCTTGATATCCCGACTCTCGGACGTCGAGCTTGCCGTACTTTCATCCCTCTCATCTGATACCTCTCGATATTGGATCTCAGCGTCATTGCGCAGTGAAGATGGGTCCGACACTTCTCTATATCGATTGTCCTTTTCTTCCGTGCGTCCAACCCGTCCGCCCGTTTGTCGATTCGCCAGTATCGCTTCGAGGTGTTTGATATGAGCCGCTGCTTTGCGCAGAATGACGGCTTTGGAATCGGTAGCTGCGGCGCTGGGTACGACTTGGCGCAGACCTACGAAGCCGGTGTTAATCGATCTGGTACATTAGCTCGGATAGTGAAGCCATTTATCCAACTCACTCTCTTCGTTTCTGTTCGGACATGAGATGAGCCAGACGACGCGATTGTCCTGGACCAGCTGGTCTTTCTTCCTCCTGTCTCCTTCGAGAAGGGTCGGCGTAGCTTGGGTGATGCGGTCCTCGGTTGACAAAATGAGCAGGATGCTGTTGGGGATGTCCGTGATAGACCTGAGCTCTACCGTCGCCCTGATAATAGCCCGCAGGAGATTGAGGATATATGCTCGGTGAATCGTATGTATGAATGGAGCGCAGAGGCGGTGACCCTTCCCTTTTGACAGGAGGATATTCTTGCATATCGTGTCTGTCACCAGATCGGGCATGACTCGAATAGCTGGGTCTGAGCGAGTGCGAGACTTGATGGAGCGGGCTTGTTGGTCGGGCGTATGCAAATCGTGGCGAAGGAGGATTTGTCCGTGGTCGAGGTGGTGGTGGCGGCATGACTGTGGATCCAGGCCCTAGTGGCTCGCTTTTATGTGGTTCGGAATTGCTTAGAGCGTGGAATGACGGCAGACGGAATGGTTGTGGGTGGGAAGAGCCGGTGCTCGCGGTTCGAGTCATTACTATGCGCTCGTCGTTTGTTCTATCGCCAAGCCGACTCCGATCATTCCAGTACCGATCACGATCGGCACTCCTATGCCATGGCCCATCCCGCATGTCTAAAGATGAAATTCCAGGTATATTAATTGGATAACTTTGCGAATTAGACCGAGGAGCATCTGGTTTAGCTGACCCCTCGTACTCGAGGCTTGGAAGTTGTATGCGTGGTCCGCTATCGAGCATTGGAAGGGATGGTCGTCGAGAATAGGGGTGCGGGCGGTCTTGTGGGGACATGACTTCAACCGCTCGTCCAGAATGCGCAGTCTCTCGCGCGTAAGGGAAGTCGGACCCGTCTACATCTTTTATAGGGGAGTGATCCATCACAACGGGTTCTGAAGGTCGGGACCTTGTCGCGGAGCTTTGTTCAAGGAGGAAAGGAGTGGATTAAGGAGCTGTACACAGGTGCGTGATATAAATTTCGGGCTCGATTGGATGGTGACGGCGCTGATATGACTAAGCGAAACCCGATTGGCCTTCGAGGCGTAGCTGAGATTCTTGAGCTAGCCTGGTCGAGCGATGAAAAAGTGGTGGGTGGGCGATGGATAATCGAGAGCGTCACGAATAAATCCTATTTGACCTAGCTGGGAATGTAAACAAGTAACCCAAACAGCCGAAAACGCTCCACGATTTCCTCTCGACGCCTTTCCTTTGCTGTACAGTTGTGTATCTGATTGAGCGATGACTTAAATCGACTTGGCGGAATATGGACAAGAGGCGATAATAGCCCACTCGAGGTATATCCGGTCAGGTGTCTTGCAGGCTGGCGGTAGGCCTGGGAGTAGGGGATCAGACAATGGCATGTGTGGTGTCACTGTGCTCGGTCGTTGTTTGTATTCTTTCTCCAAACCCGAAACGAAGAACAAAGGCCCACAAACAGGTTGTGTGCGAACCCTGCTTTCTATCAATTACTCAATTCTCCGATCAGGGGGGAACAAAAAGAAAATGTAAGCAATACAAAGTGAGTCACCTACTTTAGAACGCCACCACAACGCTTTGCACCTTCTAGAACCTAGCGAGAGGGGAGGAAGACGAAAGGATGATTGCTAGAAGTTGAAAGGAGATCGTCGAGTAGCATATCACTTGTTCCCGAGCTAAGAGAGTAGCAGTATGTGCCGGGAACAAAGGGTTAAAGAGACAAAAAGCCCACCTCGGCGCCTGATGTAGGATTAAGCCTATCATCCGAAGCCCTGAATTTTAGGTACACATGTCAAGCAGGGGCAAAGCGTGCAGCAGTCATCTTCTGTCAGCAGGAATTATTCTGCCCTTATCAGCCCTTGAACCATGTGAGATATAGGATCATTCCAGAGTCATCAAGACCGGTAAATGCCGTATTTTAATGCACTCAGGGAAACCTAGACTCGCCTAATGAGCCAAGCTTTCCACAGAATCGGATAAGGTGATTGCTGCAGACTGGGAATCGGCTCGATCTGCCCAACAATGCGGCGAGTGTGCACACGAAAGCGACAGCTTTGCAACAATCGTGCGACAGCACATATGCCATTCCTCAGAGAAGCACAGTCATAACACAACACAACGCAAGGCGCTGACAATCGCCGACCATAGGCATTACACCGGCGCCGGATTGACCGGTACAAAACGAACCAGTAATCCATTGTCTGCTACATATAGTCCATACTTCTCTATACACATGATATACTCGCAGATTGTCCGTGTCGGCCAAGCTCGCAGCGCAGCGATGATCACTGGCGAGAGGGAATGCATGCAGATCCTTGGGGCGTGTAGCCTGCTCGGCAGGCGTAGACTACCTGATCAGCTCCCAGGTGCGAGTAGAAGTTGGAGAGACTCACCGACACATCGACCGGCGTCGCATCCCACAGAAAGACTGTGAGGAATATCTGAGCAGTCTACGCCTTCCCCAGAACAGTGCTCAAGATCGTTGGCGAAATCGACACATTCGTAAGCCCATTCCCCTCCGCTCGCAGTGTTGATGGAACTGAAAGTCAGTATCGCGTCCTAGTGATAGGTAAACAATGAACTTACACTGCGTGAAGATCGCCGGGGCAATACATTTTGTCAAGGTCGCTTCGTGGAAAGGTGATCTGCTGACGAGCGAAAAAGTCTCGCTTGCCGTGTCCACCACCTCCTCCACTATGCCCCCCTCCAGACTTCTGACCACCTCCGGACTTCTGACCTCCATGTCCACCGCCTCCGCCGCCTTTGCCTCCACCACCACTATGATCCCCCCCAGACTTTTGACCCTCTCCGGATTTCTGACCTCCATGTCCGCCGCCTTTGCCTCCTCCTCCACTGTGAGCACTTCCAGACTTCTGACCCCCTCCGGATTTCTGACCTCCATGTCCACCGCCTCCGCCGCCTTTGCCTCCACCTCCACTGTGGCCACCTCCGCCTCCTTCGCTTTTCTGGCCTCCGTGTCCACCACCACCACCACCACCCGCTCCGCTGTGAGATCCTCCTCCTCCTCCACCTCCTCCATGTGCGCCGCCACCACCCCCGCCGCTGTGAGATCCTCCACCTCCACCTCCTCCATAGTGCCCAGAAGGCGTAGGTGGACCTCCCCCACCGTGCCCTCCATTTCCTCCGCCTCCACCATGACCTCCTCCACCTCCACCTTTACAGCATTCTACTCGTCAAAACGGCACAACAAGTTAAGTGAACGAAACGTACGTTTCTTTTTGTCCCAACCACCTTGGCCTGAGCAGTCGGGCTGAGGAGATCGTTTATGAAGGGGTCTACACATTGATTGATCCTGCGCATCAGTGCAGAATCTGCTTGTCATGCTGTCTACGAACCTTGTGCCAAAACCATTCCCCTGGACAACTAGTCCAAGGGTCCGGAAGGGTACCTGATGGAGTATTAGCTTCCCACTGTTCTTCGATACACGAGTCGGAACGATCGTGCCACCTGACAGTAGTCAGTATCTCGTCTTCCTCGAGCCTCGTTACTCACCAGGTGTGTTCTGGGCATTTGTTATGTGTATTTGATGTGCATTGCTTTACACGTTGGTTCCACGAATATCCTTCCCCGCAGTCGCACGCCGCAAGCTCGGCCGGCGGTACACACATGCCCTCATGCTTGTGCGCGAACCAACCGTGAGGGCACTTGATAGCGTCGTGGGCACTGTTACGTCAGACGAGCCAGTAGTCTTGTGCTGCATACTCACGGGACTCGAGTGACTTCGGATACACAAACGACTCCGCCCATGAATTCGGCCATGAAACTGCCGCGGCCGGAGCATTCGTTTCTCATCTGTTCATCTGCGAGCGTCCGGAGTGACTCAGATGCTCCCCAGTGGACATAACGTGTGTTGTGAGGTCCTTGATATCCACCAGCATTGACAAAGGTAGTGAGTGTGAGAGTGAGCGCCACAAGGGCTGGTGTGAGGGAGGTCGAGACCACCATGAGATAAAGCGATGTTGTGAAAGGGTGGAAGTGGTGGTGAGTGTGTGGGAGTGAGGAAGATACGGAAGAGAAGAAAGAGGGGATAGACAGGGTCACAGAGCATGAGTCATATTGTATAAATGCTGCTGTACAGCGTACCCTAGTCAAAGGAGATGTCAGATGGTCAATCCGAAATCAATCAGAACTTTGTTGCGACAAAGGAATCTCGTATAATCGGGACCCAGCCACGATTGAAGGGGTTGATTGTGATTTTCAGGCTTCTTGACTCTCGGTTTAAAGGACCGTTAGCGAAGGGGTAGCTAATCGAATGGGACCTTTTCAGCCCGTCCACGCGTTTCAAGTGGTATGATAGCGGCCCCTGCCTTTGCGCTTCCTATCACCCCTTACTGTGTTCCCGCATACCTGGTACATCAAGCGACAATTAACGAGAAGGCGGTGTGAGGGATGTTTCATGCGGATTGATGGTCCAATGACGTTCAGGCCTCTCACTGTACTCGGGTCGACGTTGCTCCACAAGCAGTGTCGTCCGGCTTGCTCGCCCCCGTAATCCCGCCGATCGCTGACAGAACCGCACTGAAAATGGCAATTGCGGTGATACCATATTCTTGGGTGAGTGTGATTACTATACATACATCATGATAGAGACCATCCAACTGCTGGGCCATCCAACTGCTAGACCGATGGAGCAGTCTATATTGATCGCTTCGATATCGGGGACGATCAATCTTCCTCGCTGTCGCTCGCCATTCCTCGGTCCGCACCCATCTCCTTTTCTGCGGCGTTCAGACTGGCAACCAAATCAACCTCCTTTGATGGGTCTGACCCTTTCTTCATTGATTGCAGCCGTTGGCCTGAACGTCAGGTATTTGTGCCGTGAGACCCGTACTCCCTGATGCCGCACTTACGGAAAATCCCAGCTATTGCCTCATTGGTCTTGCGGTCCAGCTTTGCCATCCTATTTGTCATATCTCGCTTCAGATCCCAGTTCGCTCTCTTTGGCTGAATATTGAATAAGTCCTGCGCATCTGTTAGCGGCATGCATATGCGTAGATGGCGAGAACGCACCAATTCCTCTTTCCTCTTCTCTGCATCTTCCCTCAGAATTGAGTCTGCGAGTCCCTCGACAGCCTTCTCGACAGTGTCCTCCCCTCCATCCTGAGCATCCCTTTTACGCATCTGTTTCGTCTCGGGGTCATAGTTGCGTAGCTTGAATGCAAAGTGGGATCTGGAATATCAGTACGTACTCGTCCGCGATCAAGCGATCATGATCTATCCCGGCTTACGGTCCTCCGTTGGATTCGCCCTTGTCGGTGGCCTCCTTCCTTTTACGCAGGGCAATGAGCCGCTCTTTCCTTGCTGCCGTTGTTGCTGCAAGATTCGTCTCCATGTTAGTGCTTGACGGTCAAATGATGAGCTGCTTGTTGTATTCAGCTACTAGAGAATGTTATATGGTTGTACCGTGAGAGAGTTGCAAACTGTAAAGTCATGGAATTGTCTGAAATCTGCCAGTTTATACATCTACTCTATCGGCACAATGACACTAAAGGCAACCATATCGCAAGCAGCAGACGCTGTTGAGGGCATAGAGCGTCCGATGAACCCAAACCCGACCAAACCACGCAAGCGTTTCATCGGTACATCGACGCCCAAAGCCTCTTCCTCCAAGACGGTTCGCCGGGTGGCTAATCAGATACCGGATGATATTTTGCACGATGCTGAGCTCAATGCAGCCATCAACGGTGCGTGCTCCATCTCAGGGAGCTTCCGAAACCTAATCCTGCAGCGCTACCCGGAAATTACAACTTCGAGATTCACAAGACCATCCACCATGTACGCCGTGATGGCATCAAGACCGTAGCCTTGCAGATGCCCGAAGGGCTGATGATGTATGGGTGCGCGATAGCGGATATAGTCGAGAGGTAAGTCATCATTGTGTGAGACTGAAAGAGAGTCTAATTCGCCTAGCTTCACCGGTGCACTTCCTTTGCTGCTAGCCGATGTGACATATGGAGCGTGCTGTATAGATGACTTCACCGCCAAGGAGATGGGTGCAGAGATGATCGTGCACTACGGTCATTCCTGTCTGAGTAAGCATATCGTACGATACTGCCTCTAGTATTATCTGACTCTCAGTCCCAGTCTCGCAGACATCGATAAAAACCCTTTATGTTTTTGTGGAAATCGCCATCGACACACCACATTTAGCCTTGTCGGTACGACGAAATTTCCCTTCATCCCGTCGCGCATTCCGTCGCACGGTCATTGAAGCAGACACGGCCCCTGTTGGTGGGAGGGTGGACATTGCACTCGACGAGACCGAGCAGCAGCAGCGCGATGTCGTCGATTCGGGCGAGGATCCAGTGACTAGACTTGCCCTCGTTTCGACGATCCAGTTCGTGGCAGCTATACAGTCTCTGAGAACGGATCTGGACAAGGCTTTGCCACAACTGGATACCACCGACGCGGATCCGTCACAGGAGGGCATGCTGGCCAAGATGCGTCAGGGCGATATTGGGGTTTGGAGAGGGAAATACGATATCACAATACCTCAGTCGAGACCGCTATCTCCTGGTGAGATCCTGGGATGTACGGCTCCTAAATTATCGGACGTCGACGCGCTGATGTACGTATCTTTCTTTACACACGAATTTCAGAGCTGATGAATAGATACGTTGGGGACGGACGCTTCCATCTAGAGTCAATCATGATTGCCAATCCGACCATTCCCGCCTTCCGATACGACCCATACTCTAAAAAGTTCACCAGAGAGACATACGAGCATAGAGAAATGAAGACGATCCGTGGAGATGCGGTCAAGTCTGCCCGAAAAGGATTGGAAGGCGGAGGCTCAGGGAATTGGGCGGTGACTTTGGGTACATTGGGACGTCAAGGCAGTCTCAGCGTTTTAAAGGTAAATTCCTTCATCCGCACACCATTTCATCAGCTAATCGCCCTAGACCATTCAATCCTCCTTGCCCGCTGCTGAGAATCCACCATTCATGCTGCTTCTTTCCGAGATGTCTCCGCAGAAGCTCGCCTTGTTCTCAACCGACGAGATTACCACCTTTGTCCAAACGTCTTGTCCGCGACTATCGATAGACTGGGGATATGCCTTCAGCAGGCCCTTGCTCAGTCCATACGAGGCGAGCGTAGCTGTTGGGCGAGTGAAGGGATGGGGAGGCCTTGAGCTAGGCGCGGATGACAAGGGAGAGGGAGAGTATCCGATGGACTTCTACTCTGACAAGTCACTGGGCCCATGGACTCCACGCCATCAGCCGCAGAAGGCATGATACTATTTACATGATTACTGTTGTAGTGTAGTTTTCAAGCCCAAACATTAACATATTACGCATGTATCTAACAGATGCGTGGTTCTCATTGATCTACTCATCATCGTCACCATCAGCAGCGTCATCGTCCGCCTCCTCATCATCGTCAGCATCGTCGGCGTCCGAATCGCCTGGCAGGGTCATTGCATTATTCAGCCTGTATATCAATTACTGTCTGGAGATCAACTCCCGCCGAATCATGCTCACATGTGAATGAAAGGGGTAGTAACATCGAGCACTTGCTTGATACGGTCCTGAAAGTCTTCCCGCAGGACTTCTTCGTCATCGAATCTGATGTCATAAGCGAGATTGAAGTGTGGACTTACTTTTTTACAACGGCTATACTTCGCAATTTCAACAGATCGATATCCTTGTGCGTCTTGTCTACTCCTTCCAGCTTTGGAGCCACTTTCAATGCGTCATCGTGGCCAAAGACGCTTTGTCGTGTTCCTTTTGGACCGGGTTTAGGAGCACCAAACAAGTCGACGAATTCTGGTCGACTGATACAGTCCCTCAACACACTAGGATCTCTGAGGATAGATTGTCGTATATTCGCTAGTTCGTCTTTGCCGGGTTGCCACACTCCGGCAGCGAGGATAGAGTTCCCATTAGGCGATACACCCAGGTAGTATCCGGCCCATATGCCCTTTCGTCCACCGCGCGATGTCGACATTGAAAAGCTCTTTTTGTATGGTGTCTTGTCGGATGAAAAGCGGACGTCACGATAGATCCTATGCTACTGAATCAGTATTGCGCATAGATACGCCTTACAATGACGTCTTTAGGCGGGAGAATCGGTATCTCATTATCGGCTTCAAAGAACTTTAGCTGAACTTGCTCGACGAAAGCCTTCCATTCCTGATGAGATCAGCGTCGATACTTGCAAAGCCAGACATAGCCTACTGACCTTCTCGGCCTGCCGGAAGCTAGGTTCATGTGATCTAAACCATTCGCGATCATTTCTTTCTGGGATCTGAAGGTTCTTGAGGAATTTGAAGGTATTACGAGATATGCGTCCCGGCGATACTGTTTCGTTCAGCTCTGAAGCAATCAGAGCAATCAGTCAGCTGACCTTGTCCATTTGTTGGAGCAGGATAGATCCTGCCAGCGATGACCTGACCCTCCTCAAGTTCCACATCCGACAATTCGGCGTCCTCATCTTCATCATCATCGTCATCAATCTTCACCGCCTGCTGGCCTTTCCTTGTCGAAGAACTAGCTTTCTTGGCAGGTCGGATACTGGTTCCACCAGTCGATTTCCTTTTCTTTTGTTCGTCCTCTGGTTCGTCAAGGAAATCGCTATCAACTTCCGACTCTGCCTCATCCTCCGCAAGCTCCTCTTCAGATGCAGACGAGTCTGGGTCAAAGGCGTCTTCAGAGTCGTTATCCGAGCTCGAGGTAGCTTCCGAAGGTGTTGGCGGCTCCTGATCCTCCACATCGTCCTCTATCGCTACCTTGCGCTTCTTGCTGTCCTTGGCTCCACCTCCCATGTTGGGCGCTGATTGTGCCACTTGTCTCCTGGTTGGCGTCGCCGACGCAGGAGTCAGTCTCCTGCCACCTTTTGGAGTAGATGCTGCCGAGCCATCTGCCGGCGAGGCGGGTTGAGCTCTGCTTCTCCTTCCTACCATGTCGCTATATCTGACCAGATTACCTGATTTCTGCTGAACATGAGCCATTCGATCTACTAGGATACCGGCAATGACGTTCAGGCACAAAGTAAGTAATTGTACCGTGGGAAACCAGCGTATCACCATGTGTGGGCTGCTAACCTCGCCGGCCTATACATCGTCATCAACACAAGACTCGCTTTTACAACAACGTACAAACATTGAGGAGCAGCTTATCCGCAAGTCAGCAGACGCCACCGAATAAACGCTCGCTTCTTCCTCAGCTTCCTTAGCTTTAACCTTGACTTCCGGCCCTGGACTGGCCCCACAGTCCTCCTTTGGATCAGCGCAATCTTCGCCATGTCGCCCATGTCCAAGCGGAAGGTGCGTCCTCTTGTCTCTTCCACCACCATCCATCATGATAACTGACTTTAGAAAGGTGTTGCTGATGGGGAGGTCAGGTATGCTCTGAATCGGCTAGGTATGATTTCTGACTAACTTGGTAGGAAGTGGAAAGACTTCTATGCGTTCGGTCATTTTGTAAGTTGTTGCCTCGCAAGATGTCACAAGACGCAGCTGACATAGACAGCCAAAGCCATAGTGCTCGCGATACCAAGCGTCTGGGTGCAACAATTGATGTCGAGCAATCAGCAGTCCGCTTTCTCGGATCGCTTGTACTGGTAGGCCTCACACCGCTGACCTTGAAGGGCGTCGAGCTGATTGCCAGAACCTATGGGACTGTGGTGGTCAGAACGCTTTCACAGACAATTATCTCACTACTCAGAAGGATACTATATTCGCAAATGTCGCCGTGCTGATATACGTCTTCGACATCACCTCAACCGAATGGGAATCGGATTTACGATATTTCGAGGATATCCTCGGCTCATTGAGGGACAATTCAAGTGATGCAGGGGTATGGATCCTGATCAACAAGATGGATTTGGCAGATAAGGAAGATCCATCAAGAAAGAAGTTTGCCGAAAAGAAGGCCGAGATTACAGCTATCAACGACAAGGTTTCGAAGGAGAAGGATAGGAAAGGGCAGATTCGTATATTCGGCACAACAATCTGGGATGAGTCACTATACAAGGCAAGCTACAGTTCTAGAGACTCAAAGTCGATCCGCCCTGCTGACGAGTTTAGGCATGGTCATCGGTCATCCACACGCTTGTACCCAATATCAACCTCATCACAACACACCTGACATATCTACGCGACTTGTGCCTAGCCGTCGAAGTCGCCGTCTTTGAAGCCGAGACATTCCTCATTATCGCAAAATCAGGATCACCGCTGGACGCCGATCCTTCAGATCTCGATGCAAGGGAGGTCAAGGGAGGTATGCGAGCGTTGGATCGAAAGCGATTCGAGAAGATCTCAGATACGATAAAAGGGTTTAGGAAGACTTGCCAGTGAGTCTGAGAATTCGCGTGAAGATCGAAACACGACTGATGGCTAGGCGCACAGCAGAGGAGTTTACTGGATTCGAGGCCAAGTTTGATGGCTGCTGCGTTGTCATGGAGCCTTTGACCAAGAACACATATGTGCTTGTGGTTGCCAGTGACCCTCGCGTTGGTACGTGATCCCGTCCACTTATCTCACATGATTTAAGGCTGACTTGGGCAGATACGGCAATAATCCAACACAATATATATCACGCCCAAGTACACATGGGCGAGTTTTCGACCAAGAACGTTCTGGACCGTAAATGCGGGTAAGCAATTTGACCTGTCACATCGCGATCTGACTGACACACCCAGGCTGTGCAGAGGCAATCCTGAACTCAAATACGAGGTTGCCGACGATGAGGATCCAGATGTGCCTGCCTGGGATGATGCGGGCTTTGAACTGGAAGAAGATTTCGGAAAATTGGCCGTCGAAGCCTAGACTACCAAGACTGGTTCAGCTCCTTGTTCCCTCTCTACGCGATGAGTTCAGCACTGTTGTATGCATGGATATAATGTTGATGACTTGTATGCGACACCTTTCCTTGGCGACTACAGAAACCTTGTTTCATGTTGCACTCAAAGGGGTACTCTGTGTGTGTGACTCCCTTTCGTCAAAACAATCGCAGCCTGTCATCGAGATAGGGCTGACCCCTTTTGCTTCTTCGGTTGTTCATCTCTTGACACGCTGTCGAATGATTGATTCTACGTGACTACTACCTTTCGAAGTTACGCGAACTCGAGGCCCTGACATTCTTGGACTGAAAAGGTGTGACGAGTCACCCGCCCCCACGACCATCGATGTCCTTTGCACGAGAATAAGCAAGGATGATTGAGTGTTTCTCTAGGCTCGAGTCGCTTCGATGTCAGGGCCTATCAAAGACGAGTTATATCATACTGTATTTACCAGCAGGACTGGAGCTACTACTAGTCCCCGTTTTGTTGGCTTTGACATGGCGTCGCCCACGGACGTGAGTTGCTTCTTCAGCTGAGGTCGGTCGTTCGGGTCGAGGTTTACGGCTGACACCCAGTACCATCATCTTTCTCCTCATAGAAATACTGCTCAATGGTGTTGTTGCAACATGGCACCTACTTGTGAAGCTAGTACCGCCATCCCCTCAATCTTTCCGATCGCAAGATTTGGCGCTGGGTGCGTAGCCGCTGTCACGACTTTTCGTTCAAGCTGACAAACAGGTGCAATATCCGCTCTTCCAGTTCTATTCATTCTGCTCTTCGCCAACTCCCTGCTCGTTTCCGACCTTCGTTCTTGCCTGCCCAAGACTTGTCGAACAAATGTATCCGCCCTATTGCTTTCATTCGTAATGGTCCCCCTGATACCCATTGCTTTCGCGGGTACCTTACTTGGAAACATCTTGTTTGTGGTCTACTGTGAGTCACCTGATGGAGAAATCCCTGACTGGCAGCTCAGAGCTCGTCCTCCGTCCGCATTGGTTTCGAGAGGCTGCCTTACAGAAAGGTCAACCATGTTCTGTCAATAGCGGGCATAGCTGCTGGTAAGTTAACTCGGATACCCAGAAAGTACTGACATTTAGCCACCGCTTTCTTTGCCTTTGTCTCAATCATCTCGATGTTCATCGTCGGCAACAAGCAATCGCGTGCCAGATGGGTGTTGGATTATCCCTCCCTGCCCTCACTTGGTCTTGTCTCTTCCGGGATGATCATTGGATCATTATCTTTAAGCCTCGGTATACTGGATGAGTCTTTTGGCTTGATCATGACGAGGAACGTTTTGGAACTCGCAAGCCGGGTACTGATTACGATCGGCATGGTCGGATCATACTATCCTCTCTCGAACATCAAACAAGTCAGCACTATGGATAGCCCTCGACCGTCATCGGCACTGGGATATTCACCTCGTCGGCCGGCGCGAGAGACTGGAATGACGATTGGTAGACCGGTAGTCGGGTCTTTCATCAAGATGGACGCATCGACCACTCAATCATTCCACCATCAAAGCTTGATCCGAGCGACCAGTCGTGGCGCCGGGCCGCCCCGTCATGATAGAGTCGTTTCACGTCACGTGAGTCGACCTCGTGATTTTGACCCAAAGCTGACGTGTAGTCGCCCCATCGCGGACCAAAGCTCTCGTTCACGCCATCCACGTTTGATCAAACGAATCTATGCAGTCTGGCAGAGGCTGTTCGTGAGCGGGATCGACTAGTTCAGGAGTCTGACATGATGAGGGATGATAGTCATGATACCAATCCATTCCTCTCACCAGAGGAACATCAAAATCAACACCACAGTCAACTGAAGAAGAATATTGGCTCGATATATCGGCCAAAGCTCGTGCCCGTCGAAGAAAGGGAATTGACCCATTGGCCACCAGATGCCGAGACTTCCCAAGGCCGACCGACCCATCCCGAGTGGGTAGCGAGAAGGCTCTCGCCCGACTCCGACTCTTTCCCAGCAGTCCTGGCCCCGAGTCACTTCCCGACACCCCACTTGAGGGAGAGACAACCAATTACGACACCGACCGGTAGTTTGAACGGTCAGATTCTTTCGGCAAGACTAAGTCCTGGGGAACGAGTGGGTCAGGTTTCGGCGTTCCGCACTATCGACCAACTGAATCCAACGCCTGTGCGCAGGGGATCTTCGTCAAGACGGAAGCCTGTGCCTCGGGACAATCACTCGCCAAACCAGAGTATAGCAGGTATACTCAGCTTCATTTCCACCTCCACCACACCAGCTCCACCCGGTTCACCTACTCTATCGCCTTCAGCAGCAGCTGCGTGGGATGATACTTTGCGCAATTCCGTCCCGAGGAGGCCAAGACGACGAGAGACCGATCCAGCCAGGGCAGTCATGACTCGATCGATAGGCGAAGACAGCTCGATATACTCCCAGCCTTCCCAGCATCAGGACGATTTCGCGCTTTTCTATCGTGCCCCCTTGTCTTCCCCTTCCAGTACGAGTCCAACTAAGTCGACTCGCTCGCCTATTCCAACCATTCCACGTCGTCAAAGTTCAATACGTCCTCCGCCATCAGCGATGCTACCTGATCAACCAACAAGGTATCAATCGGAATCGGAGGTAGCTTTGTCGAGCCTTGATAGGGTCAGACGGGATACGGGAGTAGATCTGGGTTTGTCGCGGTTACCGACAAATTCGGCAAGAGCGAGAGTCAGTGGAAGCGGGGTAGGAATGTCACCGGGGTTGGATCGATTCAGCACCACCACCTGGGTCAGCGATGATATATCGCCAAGAGCAAGCGAGAGGGGATGGTGGAGCAATGTAAGAATGGATGATTGATTCGTCTGTGCTTGATTAGTTTTTGCCTCAATGTTCAGGTCAACTATGGGTTGTGAGTATAGATTAGATAATACATGTATCTCACGTATCTAGCTTTGAGCTCGGATGTGCGACATCTCCTTGATTCACATTTCATCATCATCATCATCATCAGAAACTCCGCCGATGAGATCCTCGATGTCCGTCCCAGAATCACTCCATTTTCCAGTTTCGTCATTATCCTCCTTTCCGTCGAGCGTAACATCATCGTCGCTCTTGCCCTCGCTGCCCCCTTCGCCCTCGACTCGCGATCCACCAATGGTCGAAAGACTTCTGGCTCGAAGTTGTTCAGGATGGTCGATCTGCTATCAGCCCAATTCGCTCAGAATCTTGGCTCACTTGTTCGACAAACTCCGCAGCTACCACGTCCATCTCATCAATGGCGAGAGCTTTAACGAAGTACGCCCGAGCCTGCCTGATGAGGATGGGATTTGGCGGCTCCATTATCTTGGTCGTGTTTCTGACTGATGACGGATCACTCCGGCTAGAGACGCTTTGTGCACTGTTGACCTCGTCGTCGACCTCTCCACCGACGTTTTTCTGATTCTCGGAAGCGGTCACTATGGAGTTCGCATGACGGGCGACGTCGGAAGCGGGCTGAGCGAGGTAGAAGTTGAGCAGGCCGGCGTAGGTATGTAGAGGACCCGATAGCAAATACGGATACGAGGTAAGGTACCTGTCTGATTAACCAAGAGTCATGACCCCCATAGCGACAACTCACGTCTCGAGCTCATCCAGGGCCTGGCGGAATCTCTCGTGTTTGATCAGATGAAGGATCAACGCGTGGAGCAGGGACGGTTTCTTAAGATCAGCTGAATCACATGCCGGGCATATGCGACCTACATCAACCTCCCTGGCAGAGACTCGAACGCCTTTCAACCATCTTTCAACCTCTCGACCTTCATATTCGGTTTGTCCTGAGGAGCCTGGCCGGTTGTCGATATCTGCCGTGGCATTCAAGTATGCCAGTCCCCAGTACCATCTAGACCTCCAATCTACCTCCCTGCAGCGTATCTGGTTTCATTAGCTGACCGAACCAACTTGATGAGTGGAGAAATGACTTACCAGGATGCTCCATGCTCTCCTGGCTCTGGCTGTATCTCGACGAAGCAAACATACATGTAGCAAGTCTGTGAGGTTCTGGATATATGCTCTCCTTACTGATGTCGGTCGGTGAGTATAGTGAGGCGCGAGTGGTGTGTTGCGTCCAGCCATTCGCCCTCATGAGCGCATAGGCGGAATGCTCAAAGGACTATTCAAACAATTCAGAAGGTGGAGGCAGAGATACGACCAGTCTGCCACTATCGGTGTTACGGTGTTTAAACGGATTCCCTTTACCCTTAAACGCTCTTTTGTTCGGTGACCTCCGCTTGTCAAGTTGTGGCTAACCAGATTTTCAAGTAGCGACAACACGAAACCCTTTACACCAAAGGTAATTCAACACCACCAACTCATCACATCACCAATCAAACACTCTAGATCGCTTTGTCAATACAGACGAAGCTATCCCATACAACAAAACAAACTCTACAACATGGCAGAGTAAGTCCTCGATCGTTTCTTAGACTTGTTGTTTGCTGGTCCAGAGGAAAAAAGGGAAATTTGTTGGTTGGACGAGAGGATGGTTTAATTGACTGTGGGATTGAGTCAATGATCCAACGTTGATTGAACCATATCTCTGTCTCATTCTCGATCAATCGACGATCCAAAATGTTCACCCCATCCCATTGTTGCAGTAAAATCCCTTATCACATCACATCATTTCACCTTCTTTCGTATTAAAACCAGCACATATCCCCTACTTCTTATTCTCCGTTATGACCTCAACTGACATGGACAGCAACAACGAGAATGGTCTCGAGATCAGCGAGGACCTAATTGAATCTAACTGGGACAAGGTCACCGACAAGTAAGCACATACCATATTTTCAATTGTGGCAACGATGCTGACATATCCAGCTTCGATGACATGGAGTTGAAGGGCGACCTCCTCCGAGGTGTCTACGCTTACGGTTTCGAGCGACCCTCTGCTATCCAACAGCGAGCTATCATGCCCATCATCACCGGTCGAGATTGTATCGCTCAGGCCCAGTCTGGTACTGGTAAGACTGCTACCTTCTCCGTCTCTATCCTACAGAGGGTCAGTCAATATCACATCCCTTGCCATCATACAACTAATAATCAGATCGACACCACCCAGAAGAAGACCCAAGCCCTCATCCTAGCCCCTACCCGAGAGCTCGCCCAGCAGATCCAAAAGGTCGTCATCGCTCTAGGAGACTACCTCAACGTCGACTGTCACGCTTGTGTTGGTGGTACCCTTGTCCGAGAGGACATGGCCAAGCTCGCCGAAGGACCCCACGTCGTCGTCGGAACCCCCGGTCGAGTCTTCGACATGATTAACCGAGGTGCCCTCAAGACTGAAGGTGTCAAGATGTTCTGTCTCGATGAGGCCGATGAGATGCTCTCCACTGGATTCAAGGACTCCATCTACGATATCTTCCAGCTCCTCCCCGCCGACACTCAAGTCGTCCTCCTATCCGCTACCATGCCATCCGAGGTCCTCGAGGTCACCAAGAAGTTCATGCGAGACCCCATCAGGATTCTCGTCAAGCGAGACGAGCTCACACTTGAGGGTATCCGACAGTTCTGTAAGTCCATGCTTGTTGGCCATGGCCCATACTAACCCATAGTCATCGCCGTTGAGAAGGAAGATTGGAAGCTCGAGACCCTTTGCGACTTGTACGAGACCGTCACCATCACCCAGGCTGTCATCTTCTGTTCTACCCGAAGGAAGGTTGACTGGCTCACCTCCAAGCTACACGAGCGAGAGTTCACTGTCTCTGCCATGCACGGAGAGATGGACCAGGGTCAGCGAGAGGTCATCATGAAGGAGTTCCGATCCGGTTCGTCCCGAGTCCTTATCGCTACCGACTTGCTCGCTCGAGGTATCGATGTCCAACAGGTTTCCTTGGTCATCAACTACGATCTACCCGCCTCCAAGGAGAACTACATCCACCGAATCGGTCGAGGTGGTCGATTCGGCCGAAAGGGTGTCGCAATCAACTTTGTCACTGCCGAAGACACCAAGATGCTCC